>TARA_R110000772_G_scaffold65055_1_pt1 | contig 56105 bp, 57 predicted proteins | sample TARA_R110000772 | Tara Oceans TARA_R110000772 (sample SAMEA4397948) | marine metagenome | biome: Polar Biome; feature: [SRF] surface water layer (ENVO:00010504); material: water (ENVO:00002006), including particulate matter (ENVO:01000060) such as... | depth 5 m | reverse complement strand
CACACTGACTATTTTACCAGCAACACCCAGACTAAAGTCACACCACAGCGCAATTGCTAACACCTTTGTTACATGGTATTAATATGAAAGGCTTTTTTAGCTACAAAATTCAACAAAACTAACAAGGACTTAAAGGATGAAGCAATTTGCATTTACCCCTAGCTTAATTGCAGGGGCTACTTTGGCATTAACAGCTGGCTTTACAACAACAACATACGCTGCTGATGAAGTGAAAAAAGTAGAACGCATTGAAGTAACGGGCTCTCGTATTAAACGTTCTGATATGGAAGGCCCTTCTCCGGTTCAATCTATCAGTAGAGCCGATATTGATAACATGGGTTATGACAACCTACAGCAGTTGCTTGAAAGAATGCCTGTTGCAGGTAGCGGTACTTTCTCTACCCGTGGTAATAACCAAGACTCTACTGCAAATGGTTCTGCAGCGGTAAGTTTACGTGGCCTAGGCGCTGACGCAACTTTAGTACTTATTAATGGCCGCCGTGTTGCTATTAGTGCATTCGCTGAAGGTATTACTAACTCATTTGTTGATATTAACAGTATTCCTGTTTCAGCGATTGAACGTATCGACATTTTAAAAGATGGTGCATCGGCTATTTATGGCTCTGATGCTGTTGCGGGTGTAGTTAACGTTATCTTGAAAAAAGATATTGATGGTATTGAAGTAAACTTAGGCTACGGTGGCACTGACGGTCCTAATTACGAAGAAACATCAGCCAGCATCGTTTGGGGTACAAGTAACGAAAAAAGCAGTGCTTCCGTTATTATTGACTACTTTAAAAACACTTCTTTATCATCAGGTGAAATGGGCAGTTTAGGCACTGCAGATCAAAGAGCTTTAGGTGGTGAGGACTTTCGTTCATCACGTGGCTTTCCTGGTTACTTTTACGTTGATGGTGTAAAAACCATTGACCCTGCTTGTCCAGCCGATAGCGCAACTGCCAGTGGCAGCTGTTTGTTTGATTACGGCCCATACGGCTATATTGCACCAGCATCTGAACGTATTGGGGCTATTTCGCAGTTTGAGTATAATTTTGATAATGGTATTACCGCATTTTTAGAAATGGCAGTACAACACAATAGCTCTGTGGCTATGGGTGCGCCAACCCCGCTAGATGAAGATGCAGGGCTTACTGTGCCAGCAAATCATCCTAATAACCCATTTGGTAAAGATATAGATATTGGCCGTTACAGAACGGTTGATGCCGGTGCTCGCCAATGGGATATTGAATCAGATACGATGCGTTTTGTAGCGGGTTTACGAGGCGAATTTAACGACTGGAGCTGGGAGACAGCGGTACAAAAAGGTCGTAGTAAATCAATGCAAACTGGCGATCGCTCACAAGGCTGGGTGCGTACCGACTTTTTACAACAAGAAATAGATGCCGGTAATTACAACCCATTTGGCGGCACTTATAACGATCCTGCAGTAATCGACAGAATCACTACTAGCTTAGTACGTCAAGGTGAGTCACATATGACCTCATTTGACGCAAACATTAGCGGTGAAGCATTTAGCTTTGGCGACGATGTGGTGATGATGGCAGCCGGTATTGAGTACCGCGAAGAAGACGTTACAGATATCCCTGATGATCAGTTCCGTCGCGGTTTAATTTTTGGTACTGAAGCTGTATCAGCCGCAGCATCGCGCGATCAATATGCTGCTTATGTTGAATTTTCAATTCCACTAGCTGATACATTAGAATTGCAACTTGCTGGACGTCACGATGACTATAGCGATTTTGGCACAACTACCAATCCAAAAGTTGCACTTCGCTGGGCACCTAGTGATGAAATCACGGTTCGTGGCTCATGGGCACAAGGCTTTAGAGCACCCTCTTTAGCACAAGTTGGCCTAGGTCCATCAGAAAAAAGTCAGTTCTTTATTGATACTCAACGCTGTCAACAAACGGGCTTAGACTGTCAGGCACTTGATTACAACATTCAATTCTCTGGTAATGCTGACTTACAACCTGAAGAGTCTGAATCTTGGAACGTCGGCTTCATTTGGGCCCCTAGCGCAGAGTTTGGTTTAAGTGTTGATGTGTGGAGCATCACCCAAGACAATAAAATTGACCAAGAAGAGTTTGGTCCAATTTATGCTGCCGAGTGTGGTAACCAAAACAGTACTGTATGTGTTCGCTTACCGCCTACTAATGGTGAAAGCTTAGGTTCAATTCAAAAAATCTATAGCACATTTGAAAACGTCTCTTCACAAGAAGTATCTGGCATCGACTTTTCAGCAAATTACAATCATTCATTGGATGATTTAGGTTTATTGAAATTCAATTTAGAGTGGGCTTACCAAAACAAATTTGAAAAAGATGGCCGTGATTACTCTGGTGAGTATGGTTACCCTGAGCATCGTTGGATTTTCTCAACTAACTGGGAAGTGGGCGACTTTAATACTAATGTTAACTTAAGTTATGTTGGTGAGTTTGAAGATACTCCAGATATCGACTTTGACGGTAACTTAGATTTTGATAGCAATACATCACGTATGATTGATTCACAAGTGTTGGTTGACTTACAAACGTCGTACCGTATCACTGAGTCAGCTAAATTATCACTAGGTATTAATAACTTGTTTGACGAAGAGCCTCCTTTTGCAATTGGTGATGGCGATTCTGACCTTTACGGTTATGCGTCTGGGGTTCATAACCCACGCGGTCGTTATATTTATACTAAAGTAAGCTTCTCGTTCTAAATTAGAAGCAACAAAAAAACCGCCAATTGGCGGTTTTTTTATTTAAAACGAGAGCTAAATTATAGATCGCCTTCGTTTTCAGATAGGAACTTAGCAACGCCTTCAGGGCTTGCATCCATACCTTTTTTACCTTCAGTCCAACCAGCAGGACATACTTCACCGTGCTCAGTGTGGAACGCTAGTGCGTCAACCATACGTAGCATTTCATCAATGTTACGACCTAGTGGTAAGTCGTTCACTACTTGGTGACGTACATTGCCTTCTTCATCAATTAGGAAAGAACCACGAAACGCAACACCCGCTTCAGGATGCTCAACGTCGTATGCTTTACAAATTTCATGTTTAATATCTGCAACTAGTGCATATTTAACTTTACCGATACCGCCATCTGCAACAGCAGTGTTACGCCATGCGTTGTGTGAGAATTGTGAATCGATAGAAACACCAATTACTTCAACGCCACGTTTTTGGAATTCTTCATAACGCTTATCAAATGCAATAAGTTCAGAAGGACATACAAACGTGAAATCTAGTGGGTAAAAGAAAATAACTGCTTTTTTACCTTTAATTTTTTCATGAAGGTTATAGCTATCTACAATTTCACCGTTACCAAGAACTGCTGCAGCGGTAAAGTCTGGTGCCTGGCGGCCTACTAATACACCCATTTTATTCTCCAAATATTTTGAGTTTGTTGTCAATTGCTTATGCAATGCTGATAGTTATATGGGCTCTAAAATTTAAAAACCAATAGCGCACATATAATTATTATCATTCTAGAGAGAACTGATGCGAAATGACAATCGTATTTAACGATTCATCCCATCGATAATACTGAACACTAAAAAGTGATAGGAGTTATTATATTTTATTACATCAGCTTCTTGGTTATAAATTATTAATAATAAGTAGATATAATTAAAATGAAGACACAAAAAAACCTGCAAATGCAGGCTTTTAAAATAGGTTTAATCCATTATGTCGCTGGGCATATCGCCGCGAATTTGTTGCCAAATTTCACCGGTTTGATGACCATATTTACGCATCATCATAATCGCGCCGTCGTGTTCTCTGTTTTCGGCCAATTTAGTTAAATCTTTATAAAACTGGCGAGCCAACTCACGCGTTCCCGGATCTGAAAAGTAATGACAACCTATTTTTGAATAAAACCCTTTAAAGCCATTAAGTATAAGCACGTAAATACGATTATTACCTGCAACAGCTAACTCGTGATGCACTTTATAATCGTAATCAGCAAATGCTTGCGCACTGTCTTCTAACTCATCGCTTTGTGAGAGAATTTCAATCACACGTTCTGGATTTAACTTTATAGCTGCACGCGTATAAATTGCGCTTATATTTGTGCGTGCAGAGAGTAACTGATCAGTTAGCTCTGGCATTTTATCTTCATCAAGACGTGCTAACGTTTCAAGAATATTTAATCCTGACGTTTCCCAAAAGTTATTCACTTTTGTTGGCTTACCATGTTTAATAGTTAACCAGCCATCTCGAGCCAATCGCTGTAATACTTCACGTAACGTCGTTCGGGTAACACCTATTAACTCTGAGAGTTCACGCTCAGCAGGTAGAATAGATCCAGGAGGAAAATCGCCATTCCAGATAGACTCTACTATATATTCTTCAGCAAATCCTGCTGGGCTTTTCGCTTTAAAAATTCTCATCCAATTCCCACTCGAATTAATTCACACTACTACATACGATTAACCGACTGATTGTACCAGACGACGCTCAAGTAACAAGTAAAGTACGCCATATTACTGCCAGTATACAATTAAAATATTTTTGTCTATAAAATGCTTTCTATTTTTTACTAACACTTACCGCAAGCACTTACATATTCATCCTAGATACATTTTAAATAGCCACTTACTTTAAGTTCGCGCCTTGCCTTGTTAACTTATTATGTAAAGTCACCTCACACACATACTTTACTCGTTTAAAGGGCTACCTCTTTATTCACATTCTTGGCTTTTAGAATTATAACCTTAACTTTATGCATGTGAGTAGGCTTAAGTCGTTTTGCTTGCCCCTAACTTTATCCTACGTCATAATCTAACGTCTTATTTAAATGCGGATTTATTATGAACTGGCTTGCACAATTACCCACCCAACGTACTCCTTGGCTTTTGTTTAGTGGTATTGTTTTTCTGCTTGAAATAACGGCACTGTTTTTTCAATATAAAATGGGATTGGCGCCATGTATCATGTGCATATATCAGCGTACTGCCGTATTAGGTTTACTTATTGCAGGTATTATTGGTACTAGTAATCCTGAGCATAAAGGGGTTCGCTTGCTCGCCTATAGTGTATGGGCTGTTTCTAGTGTTTGGGGATTCATAATTGCCCGCGAGCATATCGAAATGCAAACAACCACTGATCCTTTTGCATTTAGTTGTGAGTTTGAACCTAACTTTCCTGCCTTTATGCCATTACATGAGTGGATCCCAAGCTTTTTTGCAGCCACTGGTGATTGCGGAAACATTGACTGGCAATTTGCGGGATTAAGTATGCCTGCTTGGATGGAAGTAATATTTGCGCTGTTTGCAGCCACTTTATTTTTACTAGTAACGAGTCGCTTAATAACTAAAAGGTCGCTGTAATGTTTGTGTTCTTTTCAAGCCAGATTAATGCACTAAAGCATTTAAAAATACGTGACAGGCAAGTTGTTATAGCTATTTCTTTAAGTATGCTTTCTCCTGTTAATAAAGTACTACTACGTATTATAAAATTATTATTACTCAGCCCACTGTTTTTAATATTTGCCGTATTTGAAGGCTGGTTACTCATCCCCTTTTTATTACTCGGTGGATTGTGCTACCCACTACTTACAACTCCAATAGAAATTAACTTTGCTAAAAAGCATTTAAGTGAAGCATTAACCCAATATAATACTAAGGGCGCTTAACGCGCCCTTTTTAACTTAAAACGAAACCTTACCTTCAAGCTTTGCAGCTAATTTTTTACCTATACCTTTTACCATTTTCAAATCTTCTAGCGATGTAAAGTTACCTTGTGCTTCGCGATAATCTACAATTGCTTGAGCTTTTTTCTTACCAATACCTGGGAGCTTAGATAACTGGCTAACATCTGCGGTATTAATATTTAAAACTGCCTGCTTTACTTGCTGAGTTATTGCTGAGGTATCAACATTTGCGTAGGTAAGAGTTACTGGCAACATACAAAAAGCTGCAGCTAAAATACTATATTTTAGTTTTTTCATCTTTCTTCCTTTTTTGTTCATACATGAACATTTACTTTGTTGTTTATATGTTTAAGTCATAACGCAAAAGGCTTTTTACACCTGCACTTTATTAAATACTTAAACCTAACATTCACTCCCTGTGAGATCCTTAACTGCAACGGTACACAAAAGTGATTAAGTTAAATAAAGTAAAGTTAATCTTTGTTGTCAACTATTATCACTTAATATTAATTAGGGGACTTGCAAATTTAGGCACAAACTTGTACTGTACATAAAAACAGTAATCTAATGGTTTATATATACTATATGCCACGCAAGTAAGCAGGAGAAATCATGGCTGTTGTTGTTAAATATGTTGTAGAACGAAACGGAGTCGAGCGCATGACGTTTACTACCAAAAAAGAAGCTGATGCCTATGATAAAATGCTCGATATTGCAGAGTCGCTTGAAATTTTGCTAGAAAAAGTTGATGTACCATTAAGTGAGCAACAAGTAGAGTCACTCGCTTTAGAAATGGCAAAAAGTAAAGATGACTTCATGACAATATTAAAAGGTGGTAAAGAGCCTATAGCCCCTAAAGCTGCTGTAAAAGGCAAAAAAGCAGATAATGTTGCACCCATAGAAGAAAGTAGCGACAAAAAAGCGAGTTAATAAATTTTGCATAAAAAAGGGAGTAACCTAAGTTACTCCCTTTTTTTGTTTATAACTTTTTATAGTTCTTGTTCTACTTCATCAAATAAGGTTGTAATTTCTTTAGCTGGCTCATTGGTCATTAAGCTAACTAATACAATCGCAATACTTGATAAAATAAAGCCTGGGACTATTTCATAAATAACGCTACTTAAACTCCCACCATTAATGGTAATTGGTGCGTATATCCATATAAGTACTGTTGAAGCCCCCACTAACATGCCTGCTAAGGCGCCAGCAAAGTTCATTCTTCTCCAGTAAAGGCTAAACAATACGAGTGGTCCAAATGCAGCGCCAAAGCCTGCCCACGCATTACTCACTAAATCTAAAATAGAACTATCTCTATCGTAAGCTAAGTAAATAGCAAACATAGCAACTAATGCCACACTAATACGCCCAACAAAAACCAGCTCTTTTTGAGAGGCTTCGCGATGCAGGTATATTTTATAAAAGTCTTCAGTTAACGAGCTTGAACACACTAGCAATTGTGAAGAGATAGTACTCATTACAGCCGCTAAAATAGCTGCTAATAAAAAGCCAGCAATCAATGGATGAAAAACCAATTCAGATAGCACTAAAAATATTGTTTCTTTATCATTTATCGGCATTTCATTTTCTAGTATGAAGGCTGCCCCAAATAAACCAGTTAGTACTGCGCCTATTGCTGATAATGTCATCCAAGACATACCAATGCGTCGCATTGCTGGAATATCTTTAACTGAACGTACCGACATAAAGCGTACTATAATATGAGGCTGACCAAAGTAACCAAAGCCCCAAGCTAACGCAGAAATAATTGCGATAGTAGAGCCACCAGCAAACCAATCTAGCATATTTAGAGAATGAACTTCACTGGCCTTTGGCGAGATAAGTAACAGGTCATAGCTTGCATTAGCAAGCGTTTCCATTACTGGGTGATCAAGCATAGTAAACGTTACTATAGGTACGACTAATAGCGCTATAAGCATAATGCAACCTTGTACAAAGTCGGTCAAACTTACCGCTAAAAAACCACCAAAAAGCGTATAAAGTACTACAACACCCGTAGTGACATATAGGCCAACTTCGTAGCTCATTCCAAATGAATTTTCAAATAACTTACCACCAGCAACCACGCCAGATGAGGTATAAAGTGTGAAGAAAACAATAATAACAATAGCTGAAATAACACGTAATATATTTTTATTGTCCGCAAAGCGATTTGCAAAATAATCCGGGATAGTAATTGAATCATTCGCTTTTTCAGTATAAACACGTAGCCTAGGTGCAACTAAGAAGTAATTTGCCCAAGCACCAAGCACTAAACCAATCGCAATCCAAACCTTACTCAAACCAAAAAGATACATAGCGCCGGGAAGGCCCATAAGTAACCAACCGCTCATATCAGATGCACCTGCAGATAGCGCAGCAACACTTGGTGATAAATTACGGCCCCCTAACATGTAACCTGAAACATCGCTGGTTGATTGCTTAAATGCATACAATCCTATACCTAGCATTACAACAAAGTATAATGCTAGTGAAATAATCATTCCTGTTTCCAAATTCGCCTCCACTAATAAATTGCAACAGGCTTTTGATCCAAATAATGACTCTTAAAATATTATAGTTAAGACAGTATTGGGATAAAAACCATTCTCTGTCACTATAGCATGGGTAATAGTTAAAATTCCAACATGTCAACTTTAGTGAATTAAAAACAAACAAATCGTATGTATTTAAGTCAAAATTTCTGTAACTTATTAAAAATATGTTATTAATCTAAGATAAGCTTATTTACATCATGCTATTTTTAATGTTTTGCCATATATTGTTACAATCAATAGTTATTTTTTATCTATACGGAATTTTTTATGTACTTTTACGCTGCACGCCAACCGATCTTAGATCGCGATAAAAAGCTTATTGGCTATGAATTACTATTTCGTGATGGTGTAAATAACGTGTTTCCCGATATAGATGGAGATGAGGCAACAACACGCCTAATAGAAGGCAGCCAGTTTAATTTTGGCCTTGAGGATTTAACTGACAATAAACCAGCATATATCAATTTTACTCTAGAAACTTTACTAAAAGGCTACCCTACTTTACTGAGTAAAGACGCTGTGGTGGTAGAGATACTCGAAACGGTGCAACCTGGTAAGCGTTTACTTGCTATTGTTAAAGACTTAAAAGAAAAAGGTTATACATTAGCCTTAGACGACTACATTCATCAACCTGTGTGGCGCCACTTTTATCCATTTATTGATATTATAAAAATTGACTTTTTAACCTGTAATATAGAAACAATTAAAACAATTATTGATGATTTAAAACCTTATCCACATCTAAAATTACTTGCTGAAAAAGTTGAAACCCATGAGGTGTATAACCAAGCATTGGAACTTGGCTTTGATTATTTTCAAGGGTTTTTCTTTTCAAAACCAGAGATGATCCAAAGTAAAGCGCTTCCCCCCTCTGGTATGACATTAGCCGAACTACTTTATGAGACCTCAACGCTTGATATGGATCTAAAAAAGATCACCGATATATTTGAGCGAGATGTAAATCTATCTTATAAGTTACTGCGTTATTCAAACTCTGCAGCATTTGCTAGACGTGCAAAAATAAGCACAATAAAACAAGCGCTTATCACCCTTGGTGCCAATGAAATTAAAAAGCTTTTATCTTTATTATTTGCAGCGCAAGTTTCAACAGATAAGCCTATGGAGCTAATTAGGTTATCGCTCACTCGGGCGCGTTTTAGTGAGTTACTGGCTATTTCGCATGGTAAGTTTAAAGACACAGGAATGGTTTTTTTAACCGGCATGATGTCGCTTATGGATGCTATATTAGATGAGAGTATGCAAAGTGTGATGCAAAAGCTGCCATTATCTAATGAGATTAAAGCCGCTTTACTTAATGACGAGGGCTTGCTTGCAAGCTACTTAAACTTGGTTAAGTTTTATGAGCAAGGCAATTGGCAGGCAGCTAATCAGATCAGCCAACAACTTGGTTTAGATGATAAAGTACCCGATGCTTACCACGAAGCAATTAGCTGGGTGAACGAGCAAATGCAGTTAATGAGCAATGTTTAATAACAACTTTCTAATCACTAATGAGAAAATAAAACGCCAGCATTGCTGGCGTTTTTAATAGGTTTACAAACTTTCTAAAAAATCTTCATCAAAGTCATCAGGCTCTTCTTTGATTGGCGGGTTACCGTCGTAAAGTTCGTATAATTGGCGTTGAAAATAAATATCTTTAATAAATAAGTAAGGGTCTAGTGAATCGTTCAATAAACCTTCTTGCGCAATTAGTGATGCACGGGCCTCAACAGCTTTTAACGCAAACACTAAAATTGTTTGTGGTGTAGTTAACGCTATTTTAGGTAAAACAAAGTTATCAACTACATCGCCGGTTAAGTTACGCGCTGTAGAAGGCCCCATAGCAGGTAGCATCAAGTAAGCACCATCACCTGCACCCCATACACCTAATGTTTGCCCAAAATCCTCATCTACATGTTCTAGACCTAATGAGCTGGCCACATCAAATAAACCAAAAACACCTACGGTCGAGTTAACTAAAAAACGTGCTAAGCTAACACTGGCATTACCTGGTTTACCCTGTAAACCGGCGTTGATCATATCTACCGGCGCACTAATATTATTGGTAAAATGCACTAAGCTTTGACGCACTGGTACAGGGGTCACCGTGATATACCCTACGGCGGCCGGTCTTAGTATGTATGTGTCTAAAACATCCATATTAAAGTCGTATATTGGGCGGTTAATATTTTGTAGTGGATCGCGCTCGTCCTTTTGGCTATCAGGTACTTGTGCACACCCGGCCAGCACTAACAAAACTATATAAATTAAACCATGTTTTAACATCGCGTATCCTTAAGGTATTAATGTGTCTATTTGCAGTTGCAACTGACGGGTACTTTCACGTTTTAATGCTGCTGAATGCCCTTCTAACTCACCGCTACTTGGCATTACTGAGTCATCATTAGAGATACGTGCAGTAATAACTATATCTTCTGCGCTTGACAAGTTTAATCCTGCAACCATAGAGTTTGCATCACTTAGTTCAACTGTAATAGGAAATTGATACTCGTTAAGCTTAACAACCGCTAGTGGCATTGGAGAGCCATTTAACGCTTTTGCAAAAACAAATAAAATTCCGTTTTCAGGTTGTTTATTTTTAAGCTCTGTACTTACATTTACTGTCACTTTAATTGCTGCACTCTTTGTAACATCAACATTTTGTGCTTGTTGTTGTTCAATCTCACTAATACGCTGCGCAATCATATTATAGCGGGTATCTGCTTTATCCATACTGGCAAGTAATACTTCAAACGCTGCTTTTGCTTGTACCCAATCTTTACGTTCGTAAGCAATGAGTGCTAATAAAGAAATAGCATCTAAATTTTGCGGCTCTTCTTGCAGTACTTTTGAAAGCATACCTGCAGCACGTGTCATGCTTGCCTCACTGCCCTCAAGTAACAGCACTTGGCTGTAACTAATAAGCACCTGCATATTAGCAGGATTCATTTGCAACGCTTTATCAAACGACTGCTGCGCCATATCAAATTCGTTCAATGACATAGCCACACGGCCCAGTAACATCCAGGCAATTTCGTCATCCCCCGTTTGGTTAAGCTTAGTTCGCAGTGCCAATGCAAATGCTTGCAGCTCGTTTTCACTCAGCGGCTCGCCTTTTTGCATAACAGCTCGCTCACCGTACTCTGCCAAGTTATCCATAGCATCGTGCCAAGCCGATATTTGCTGCTGATTACCGGTCATAGAGTAAAAAATACCGGTTAGGGCAATCACAAACGCACCGCCTGTTAAGGCAAAAATACGATTATTACCACGGCTATTAAGTGACTTTTCTGGAGAGAGCTCATTGAGTAAGCGACGTTTGAGCTCGATCACTGACTCACTGTGATTTTGTGCATCAATTCGCTGGTTTTCTAAGTCGTTTTGTAGCTCAACTAAACGCTGTTCATAAATACTAATAAGTTCTGCGTTCGCATTGTGCGTAATGGTTTTAACACGCTCTTTTTTTAAAAAAGGCAACATCACAAACAACAGTGCAATAAGTGTGAGTAAAGCAAAAGACGCCCACATTAAAATCATTTAACTTTGCTCCTGACGTTTATTTTTAGCAATTAATTTAACTAACATTGCTTCGTCGTTGTTGCTCCAGCTTTGTTTTACCGATGCTTTGCGTTGGCGAATAACAATAAAACCAAAACCAAAAATTACAATCAATACCGGTAAAACCCACAGCACTAAAGTTGCAGGGGTTACTGGTGGATCGTAATGTACAAAGTAGCCATAACGATCGATCATATAATCTATTACTTCGTCTTTCGTTTTACCATCTTTTACTAAAGCTAATACTCGCTCGCGTAAATCTTTTGCTACTACCGCATCAGAGTCGGCAATATTTTGATTTTGACACTTAGGGCAACGTAGCTCTTTGGTTAGCTCTTCAAAGCGAACCGCTTGCTCGTTACTGTCAAATTGGTAGCGGTCTTGCTGAGCAAGCGCCCCCATACTGACAAAAAGGCTAAGGGTTAATAACAACCACTTCATTATTTGAGCTCCTGCATAATTGGTGCAAACTTAGCACGCCACACTCGCGGATTTATATCACCGGTATGGTGCAACAAAATGGTGCCGCTTTTATCAACTAAAAAAGTTTCTGGCGCACCCGACACACCTAAATCTAACGACAGTGTGCGATGTAAATCTAAAATATTAAACTGATATGGGTCGCCAGCACGCGTTAGCATATTGGTTACGTCACTACGCAGTGCTTGCATATCAAATGGCCCGTCAAAATCGGCATCGTAACCTTGCACATAGTACAAGCCTATAATTTTAACGCCTTGCTCGCGCAATTTAGTTAAGTAGCCTAGCTCTGCTAAACATGTAGGGCACCAGGTACCCCATACATTTAATAAATAAACCTCACCTTTTAACTGCTCATTGCTCCATTGCTTATTATCTTGCATTAGATCTGGCAGGCTAAATTCTGGCATAGATTGCCCTAATCGCCCTGTTTGTATTTCCCTTGGGTTAGCAAATAACCCTTGGAATAAAAACACACAAATAAAAGCAAAAACCAGTAACGGTGCTATAGCTAAAAGCTTACGATTCATGCTTCGCTCTCCGCTGTTTCTTTTGTTGATTGAGGCGATGAGGTGCGATAGCGTTTATCAAATAAAATTACAAACCCTGCTAACGAAATTAATATACCGCCAATCCACATCCAACGCACAAATGGCTTATGATAAATTCGTAATGACCACGCGCCTTCGCTTAATTGCTCACCTAACGCTAGGTATAAATCGCGTGTGAAGCCTGCATCAATTGCTGCTTCTGTCATAAACTGCATGCCAATATCGTAACGGCGTTTTTCGGCATGTAACTGAGTAACTAGCTTGTCATTTTTTAATACCGATACAACACCCGCATGGCCACTGTAATTAGCTCCGCGAACATTTTTCACTCCTTCAAAGCGGTATTGATACTGATTAAGCTGCACTGTATCACCTGGTTTCATTGATACGTCGCGCTCAACCGAGTATGCCGAAGTAAGGGTTACGCCAGCAATTACAAAGGCAATACCTATATGGCCAAGTACCATAGCCCAATAACCTAAACCTAAGCGCTTAAAGCCTTCTTTAAAGGTGCTATGTACGGTAACTTTACTATACAAATCAATACCTGTTGTAATTACAATCCATACAGCTAACGTGGTTGCTAATAAGGTAAGCGGTGCAATCACATCATAGCTAGAAAATAACCAAGCAAAGGTAATAATAATGCTGACTAATACACCCATTAGTATTTTGTTTTGTAAAAACGCCCATTTATTTTGCTTCCAGCGTAAAAACGGCCCAATACCCATTAAAATAGCAAATGGCACTAACAGTATTGCAAACATTTTATTAAAAAATGGTTCGCCAATTGAAATGCTACCTAAGCCCATTTCTTTGTGTACCATAGGCAATAAAGTACCTAGTAATACAATTAAAGTAGCAACCACTAAGAATATATTATTTAGCCACAGTGCTACTTCGCGCGATACTAACTTGTAACGCCCTTCGCTTCGCACTTGCGATACGCGCATGCCATAAAGTGCTAATGCACCGCCAACAACAATAGCTAAAAAGGCCAGTATAAATAAGCCTCTATCAGGGTCTGTTGCAAAAGCATGCACAGATACAATAATACCTGAGCGCACAATAAAGGTGCCCAGTAAGCTAAGTGAAAATGCTGCAATTGCTAACAGTACTGTCCATGATTTAAATACACCACGTTTTTCTGTCACACTCAATGAATGTAAAAGTGCTGTTGCTACTAACCAAGGCATTAAAGATGCATTTTCTACTGGATCCCAAAACCACCAGCCGCCCCAGCCAAGTTCTGAATACGCCCACCAACTTCCTATGGTAATACCTAAAGTTAAAAAGCCCCACGCGGTCATAGTCCAAGGACGAGACCATTTGGCCCAAGTATTATCTAGCTTGCCAGTTAAAAGTGCCGCAATTGCAAAAGCAAACGCTACAGATAGTCCTACATAACCCATATAAAGTAACGGCGGGTGTATGATCATACCCGGATCTTGTAGCAGCGGATTTAAGTCGCGCCCCTCTACCGGAAAATAAGGTAATAAACGCTCAAATGGGCTTGAAAGCAATAAGGTGTACATCATAAAGCCAACACCTAAAAAGCCAAGCACACCAAGTACACGAGCACGCAATACCCAAGGTAGTGCTTTAGAGCGCAGTGCAACAACAGCTGTCCAACCAGCTTGCATCAATAACCACAATAAAATAGCGCCTTCATGCCCACCCCAGGTCGAGGTTATTTGATAATACCAAGGCAAAGAGCTACTTGAGTTATACGCCACATACGCAACTGTAAAGTCATTTGTAAGGCTGGCATAAATAAGGGCGGCAAACGAAATAAATACAAATACAAATTGCCCTACCGCTAACGAAGGAGCAGCACGCATTAAACGTAAATTACCGGTATGTGCCCCCCACAGCGGAAAAACACATAACAAAACGCTTAGCACCATGGCAAGCGTTAAAGAAAAATAACCAAGTTCTGGGATCATTATTAATTACCACTATCTAGGTTGTATTTAGGTTTCTCGTGTTTAATTCCTTTTAACGCTTCTGCTACTTCAGCAGGCATGTATTCTTCATCATGCTTAGCAAGTACTTCAAATGCTTCTATTACATTGGGCTCTACAAGTACACCTTGTGCAACTATGCCTTGGCCTTCGCGAAATAGGTCAGGCAAAATCCCCTGATAACGCACTACCACGGTTGGGCCTGTATCAACTAAAGTAAAGCTTACTTTTAAACTTTGCTCATTGCGCTCTACCGAACCTGGTACAACCATGCCACCAATGCGTAGCTTTTGGCCTATTTGTGGTTTTTCTTTATTGGCGCCTTTACCGTCAACAAGCTCACTTGGGGTATAAAATAAATTAATGTTTTCTTGTAATGCATACAGTACCAAGCCTATTGAGGCACCAATGCCAAACAGCACTGCAACAATAACTAAAAGGCGTTTTTTACGTCTTGGGTTCATTATATTTGCTCCTGCTTAGCATTTTTAATACGAACTTCTCGCGCTATTTGTTGCTCTATCGATGCCATAATATGTTTAGTCTCTCTGAGTGAACTAAATAAAATACCTAATAAAATAAGTGCGCATGTACCAAAAGAAAGCCACACATAAAATCCATAGCCTCCCATTGCAATAAAATCAGAAAATGAGTCAAACTGCATAACTACCTCTTAGTTAACAACTGGCGCACCCATGGGCGATGCTTTTCACGTTGTAATATTTCATTTTTAAGACGAATTAAAGTAACAGTGCCAACAAAAGCCGCAAACGCCAAAATGTTTACCATTAATGGCCAAAACATACTGGGATCAATTGCTTTGGTATCTAGCTTAGTTATTGACGCTCCTTGGTGTAGGGTGTTCCACCACTCAACAGAGTAATGAATAATAGGTAAATTAATAACCCCTACGATAGCCAAAATAGAAGCGGCACGACCCGCTGCCTTTTTATCTTCAAAGGCATGGTACAAAGACAACACACCCAAATATAAAAATAATAAAATTAGCTCTGAGGTTAAGCGCGCATCCCACACCCACCAAGCGCCCCACATAGGTTTGCCCCATGCTGCACCGGTTATAAGTGCAATCGCAGTAATGCATGCCCCTACAGGCGCAATTGCAATAACTGCAAGTTCAGCGTTTCGTAACTGCCAAACCAGCGCAATAATGGCAGCAATTGCCATTGATGAATAAGCACCCATAGATAAAATAGCCGAAGGCACATGAATAAAAATGATACGGTAGCTGTCTTTTTGTTGGTAATCGGCAGGTGCAAAACCAAGCCCCCATACCCAACCAACTAACATACTAATAACCGTAACTACGGTAAAATAAGGCAATAACGTATTGCATAATTTATATGCACGCTCTGCTTTAGCATAGGGATGTAACCACTTCCACATATTAACTTACACTCACTTTTAATGCTGACGATATGGCGATTGGCGCACTAATAATAGCAATAACTAACATAGCGCCAAGAATGGCAAGCTGCCCACTATAATCCAGCGACATAGTACTGGTATCGATAGCTGACGTTGCAAAAATTAAAACCGGAATATACAAAGGCAACACCAATAAACTCATTAAAATACCGCCTTTTTGTAATCCTACAGTAAGCCCAGCCCCAATTGCGCCAATAAAGCTCAACAAAGGCGTACCTAATAATAGCGTTAGTAACGTAGCCATTAATGCTGTGTTATCTAAATTCAATAGTAGTGCAAACAGTGGGGTCATTAATACTAAAGGAAGCCCAGTGATCACCCAATGCGCGGCTACTTTAGCCAACACAGTTAACGATAACGGATACGACGATGCAATAAGTTGTTCAAGTGAGCCATCGTTATAATCATCTCTAAACAGCTTATCTAAGCCCAACATAGTTGAGAGTAAAGCAGCCACCCAAATTATACCCGGCGCCATTCTTGCCAGTAGACCGGGCTCTGGCCCAATAGCTAACGGAAATAATGAAATAACAATTAAAAAGAACAAAATAGGATTGATAATTTCAGCGCGCTGACGAAAAGCAAGTTTAACATCTTTACTAAACACGGCTTTAAAAAGTAACCAATAGGAGTGTTGTCGGGTCATTAGTGACGATACTCCAAAGTGAGTGTTTGTAGGTCGCTAAAATGAGCCGTTAAATCTTGATGCGTGGTTAGCAATATAGCTCCGCCATTTTTTAAATGCTCAACAAAACGTTGCTGTAAAAAGACAACACCACTTTTATCAAGTGCTGTAAATGGCTCATCTAAAATCCATAACTTAGCTTCACTTAACCATAATCGAGCTAACGCAACACGGCGTTGCTGCCCAGCAGAGAGCGTTCTAACCGGTACATCTTCAAGGCCTACTAAGCCAAGCTTACTTAATAAAGGGTATAAATCACCTTCATTAGTGTAGCCATTAATTGCCAGCCAATGCTTAACGTTTTCAAGCGCACTGAGCTGCACATTAACCCCGGTTTTATGGCCTATAAATAATAGATCTCTGGCGTACTCTTCATAGTACTTTTTAATCGACTGATTAAGGTACAGAATATCGCCTTCATCAGGCATAGAAAAGCCCGCTATAATACGTAATAAAGACGTTTTACCAGCACCATTAGCACCTGCTAATTGCATGATTTGGCCGCTATTAAGGCTAAAATTAAGATCCGCAAACAAACAACGTTCTTGCTTGATGCAGGTGACGGACTTAATGTGTAACAAGATGACGATTCTCTCTGCCAAAAATTAGGCGTTAGTCTATCATAATGATAGGGTAATACGAATATTGCTTTAAAATCGATTCACTAAAAATAAAGAAAACTTGATTTAAAATAATGAATACACCTACGCAAATTACATTATCTAATTCATTGGTTAATAACCTAACCTCTAATGCGCCTAAGCATAACTTAGCCTCGCTTCCTGGCGAGATGCTTGCGGCAAAAAACATTCAGTTTTCTAAAGAATCGATTACCCTAGATGTATTAATAAATAAGCACTGGCAAACTCTCAGGCTTGGTATTACAACTGCGCCAAAAAACTTAGACAAAATAGCCAGTGCGAGCATACAGCTCAGTAACGAGGGCAAGTCACTTGCAATTACCCCCAACAATACAAGGCTTACACTTAATCAACCGGTGCAATTACAGCAATTTTTAAATTATATAAATACCGGAAGCGAGTTACAAAATAATCCTATGCCGGCGCAGGTCGTATTAACGCCTACACCCAAGCTGGTAATTGAAAAGCTTAATGCCAGCATTGCAATTAATAAAGAGGTAGCGCAACTACTGGCCGCCGAGCAACCATTAAAAATAATAATTAGCACTAATAATAAAGGCGCGCAGCTAGACGTTATCAATCGCTTTGCTGAATCCGTGCATACACAACCCATAACTCAAGCAAAACTAGCAAGTTTACTTGCGCAAAATTTGCCAAATGCACAGCTACAAGCAACCCCTAAATTTGCAACTTTAACGCATGCACAACAAGCAGGTTCATTTAAGCTTAATATAAACAATAATCAACTTAACCAACTTTCGCATACCGTAACAAACGTAAACTTGAGCAGCCAAGCCAACAAACTGTTAATTCAAACTAATATAAACAGTACCACTGTCATACTTAAAAACTCGTTCACAAAACCGTTTAATCAACTAATTTCGGCGCAGCAAAGCAGCGTATCAACAAGCAATTTAAATAACCCTACTAGTCCATTAATAGCGGCTAATAACAGCCCTATTGATTCTTGGTTAAAAAGTGGTTTTGGTGAACTAAAAACGCGTATAAGTGATGCAGTAAAATACTTCGAAAACAAACCTTTTGCCGCTATAAATCAAACGACAACAGGTATTAATAAACTAAATGTCACCGAGCAGTTAAACCAGCAACCTAACCAGTTGCCACCTTTAGTGCAGTTAACCCAATTAATTAAATCAAGTGTTAGCCTATGGCAGTTGCCAACAAGCATGCTCTTTGCAACAACGAGCAATGGCAAACTAAGTTCGCAAAATCAATTACACCCTTTAGAAGCTAAATTACTCGCTCCACTGCTAAACCAACTCAGTGCAGCTAGCGCAATAAACACACCCAATAACACGCCGCTTTTAAGCAGCAAAATAGCAGATATTGCACAGCAGTTATCGCAGCAACCAGCCGACTTAACGCGCCTCGTAAATCAGGCATTTAATCGGATGGTTTCTAGTAATAATTTACACCCAACAGCTATACAGCGCGAAATTCTTGCCACATTACAACCAATGCAACTGACAAACGACACGTTGCAAAGCAGTTTTAGTAAGGGATTAGAGCAACTTGCAGTAAGCATTTTAGCCGCGCCTATTATTAGCCAAACAACTACACCTATTAGCATTAATAATCAAACCGGCTTAGATGCACTACTGCAGGTGTTATTACCCACATTTAAAACCGGCAACTCTGGTGCTAAATTACTTGAGCAACTGCAACAAAGCCAAGTGCAAGCACTTGCGGGGGAGTTAACACAAGTTAAAAATACCCTTGGCCAAGTAAATGTTACCCCTGCTAATCAGCTAGCCGACTCAAACCCCTTGGTAAACTTTTTATTACCAATGAAATTACCGCCAGAAGCGGCGCAAACAGAAATAACATTAGGCCAATATAAAAAGCCCAGTGGCGATAAGCTAGCAGAAAAAAATGTCTGGTTTGTTAGGTTAAACTTTGATTATGCACAGCTTGGTCAGTTACAAATTACTGCCGAATTAATGGATAAAGCACTTGATTGCCAGTTATTTGCATCAAGCCAAGAAGTGACCGCTATGGCTCATCCGCATCTTGATAATTTGAGATCAAAATTAGCCAAGCATGGTTTGCAAGTAGGTGATCTTACTTTAAAGCAAGGCGATGCAAGCCATCAAGCTTTTTATAAATCGCATGCCATTATTAATATTAAGGTATAAAAATGAGTGACTCAGCCAACAACAAATCTGCGATTGGGCTTTTATATGCAGCCGGAAACTCGCCTATGGTAAGTACCAAGGGCTTTGGCAAATTAGCTGATGAAATAATAGCAGCGGCTGAAAAAAAAGGCATTATGATCCATCAAGATGAAGCATTAGCCAAAACGTTATCACACTTAGAGCTTGGGGAAGAAATACCTAAAGAGTTGTATTATGTAATTGCTGAGCTAATTGCATTTTCGTATGTATTAAGAGGGCAATTTCCGCCAGGCTGGCAAGACTTTCAAGGTAAGTTAAATATTAAGGCGTAGCTTTAACAGCATTAAAAAGCAAAAAAGACGCTAAGCGCCTTTTTGTTTATGCAATGAAAACAGCAGTTCTGCTTCTGCTCTAGGTAATTCGCATTCACGAATTACTTCTTCTAAATCAGCTCCAAGTTCAACCATTTTTACAGCACGAGAATAAATTTTTGCATCTGGATCGTCATACTTTTGCGCTGCTTGTTGTTGAGTTAGCTCTTCATTTTGCTGCTCAACTTCAAGTACTCGCTTACCAATACTTAATAACCCAGTGCGCAACTCTTGTACCTCACTGCGTAAAATATTAATTTGCTCAGCCGAGTCTTTAAATTGCTGCAGCTGAGAGGTAAGCTCACTTGCATAGCTGCTTTTAAATAGAATGATCATCGCCAATGCTATAAGGGCAACAGCTAACGCTATAATTGCTAAACTGAGTAATAACATAATTTTTATTGGTAAAGCTTATAAATCGCTCAACTCATCCCATTCGTCGTCACTAAGTAGCTTATTTAAATCAACTAAAATAAGTAACTCGTTTTCGCGATTACACACACCCTGAATAAACTTAGCGCTTTCTTCTGTGCCTACATTCGGCGCACTGTCTATTTCTGAGCTTCGCAAATAAACCACTTCAGATACGCTGTCGGCTAAAATACCAATAACTTGCTCTTCAGCTTCAATAATTAAAATTCGCGAATTATCTGTTGCATCCGTACCGGCTAAACCAAAACGGGCACGAGTATCAATAACCGTAACCACATTGCCACGTAAGTTAATAATACCAATCACGTACGAAGGTGCACCAGGTACAGGGGCTATTTCAGTGTAGCGTAATATTTCTTGCACTTGCATTACGTTAACACCGTAAGTTTCGTCTTCTAACTTAAACGTTACCCACTGTAGTATTTCATCATTATTATCTGCATTTTTATTTGCTGACAGTAACTTATCTTGGTTCATGCTGTTTCCCCGTAATGGTCATTACTACTGACGGCTGTCTAGGCCTTTCTCTAATAATGCATTTAAATTATTTACATCTATTAAAGCGCACATTTTTTCTTTAATAACACCGGCAAGCCATGGGCGCTTACTTTGGTTTGTACGCCATTTTACATCTTCTTTACTCAATGTAATGTTATTTATTAGCTTTTCTGCCAATAACCCCCACTGACTGTCGCCTAGTGTAATTAAATACTTGTAGTTAAGTGACGCCTCTAACTTTTCGTCATACTTTTCTGGCATAACCCAACGTGCGGTATCAACCACATTAAGTTTTTCATCTCTATTGAGCATAACGCCTTTAAACCACTTTGGTTTACCAAATAAATGATTTACTTCACTTAATTCATGTATACCGCCTAACGCTTTAAGCGGCACAGCTAGCGTTAATCCTGCCACTTCAAAAAATAAGGCTTGAAATTGCCCGTCAAAATAATCAGCTTGGCTTTGTGCGGCTAATATTTGCTCGGCCGACAGTGTTTGCTCAGCAGAGGTGACTAGGGCTTTGATTTCTTGCGCTATCGGCTTTTTAATAATTTCTGGCACAGCTTGCTCAAATACTGGCGTACTTTGTGTGCTCTGCGCTTCTAAATCTGGGTGTTCAGTTTTTTTATCCGTTACTTGCTCAAGTAATTTTGCAACGGGTTCAAGATTATCTACAGGCTCGTCTTCGCACAATAACGCGCCTAGATATTGAGTCATTACTTTTTCATTAGCAAATAATTGCTTACTCATTGATTAACCTTGTTCTATTAAATAGTCGAGCAATGCCTTGTAGGCATATACCCCGCGAGACCGTGGGCAAAATTCACTTGGAACTTGTTGCGCTAAACTGGCGTCTCTAAATTTGGTATCTACCGGAACAACGCCCGGCCACACTTTATCAGTATAAGTATTTTGCAGTGTTTTATATGCCTCTAACGAGGCTTTCGTGCGCTTATCGTACATGGTGGCAATTATAGTATATTCATAGCTTTTAGCTTGAGATGTTTGCATTAACTGCATAGTACGCATCATTCTGTCGAGCCCCTTTAGCGCTAAAAACTCGGTTTGTACCGGCACTAAAATGCGTTCACTCGCAGCTAGCGCATTAACCATTAATACGCCAAGTACTGGGGGGCAATCGAGGATTGCATAGTCGTAATATTCGCTTATTTTTGCAAGCGCTTTTTTTAATATTAATCCCATGCCGGTTTTATTGCCCATACTTCTATCTAGGGTAGCAATAGCCATAGTGGCGGGTAATATATCTAAGTTTTCAATACTAGATGGACATAATGCTTGGAGTATTTCTTCGCTTTGCATGCTAGTTCCGCGTACAAAAATATCGTATACGCTAACCTCTAAATCCTCGGAATCAATGCCAAAGTAATAGGTTAATGAGGCATGAGGATCGGTATCAATCAATAATACGCGCTTACCTTGAGATGCTAAAATACCTGCAAGGCTAACCGCGGTTGTGGTTTTCCCTACTCCACCTTTTTGATTTGCTACAGTCCAAATCTTCACATTGCATCCTAATTACAGTTCATTTCGAGTCGATATACGAATACCGCCATGGGGTAAACGAATTATTTTTATTGTATTATCGTCAGAGGGTAATTCTGCTTCAGGCTCAGGTTTAACGACTACTTGTTGCGGCTCAACGCTTACTACTTCTGCTGTTGGTGGCAACCCATATTTAGATAGGGCAATAACTACTTTGCGATTTTCAGCACGCCCTTGCTTAGTATCGTTAGTGGCAAAAGGAGAATATTGACCATATCCCTCAATCGCCATTCGCGCTGAATTTATACCTAGGCTTTCAAGCTCAACTAAAACGGCTGTTGCACGCGCCACCGACAACTCCCAATTCGAGCGGTACATTTCATTACCTATGGTTTGGTTGTCAGTATAGCCGCGTACTCTAATATAGTTATCTACCGGAGCAATAATATCTTTAATTATTTTAACAACTTGCTTAGCGCGAACTTGCGCTACACTACTGCCACTTGAAAATAGCATGCCAGAACTAAGCTCAATGATCAGCCAATCTTGGCTGAGTTCTAAACTTGCTTCACCATCGCGTATTTCATCTATTAATGACGATTGCAGCTTAGCCAACAAACTATCGAGTGGTTTGCCAAGGTGCTTTTGATCAATATTACTGGTATCGCTTTGTCCGTCCAGCAGCTTTGGCCCGTGTTCTTCTTTTAAAATACTTTCGCCGTAGAGCACTTCTTGCTCTGGGGTTACTCTGTCTGTCAATATTGCGTCGCCATTAACCCCAGTTCCTTGCTGCGAATGTTGACGGGCTGACTTATCAAATACATAACCAATCGAATCGGACAGCACTTGAAATTTCTCTTCTTTGTTAATTGCTATTGCGTACAAAACCACAAAAAAGGCAAACATAATCGTCATATAATCAGCATAAGACACCAGCCAACGTTCTGTGTGTTGACTTTTAGTAGTGGTGTTGCGCAAGCGACGACGTAACATAATAGCTGCTACTCAACCACGACATTTGGGCGGTCAACCCGATAGGCTTCAAGCTTTAATTCAATACTTACTGGGCTTTCGCCTTGGCTTATTGCAATTACGCCCTCGGCAAGCATTTCGTGATAAAGCATTTTTTGCTCAACCCGTTGCTTTAACTTATTAGCCATAGGTAAAAATAATAAATTAGCTAAACCCACGCCATAAATAGTTGCTATAAAGGCAGTGGCAACACCGGCTCCAAGCTTTTGCGGATCTGTAATAAACGACATTGCCTGAATAAGACCAAGCACGGCCCCTAAAATACCTATGGTCGGACTATAACCGCCCATAGCTTCATAAACACGACTTGCCTCTAGCAGACGTTCGCGCTCTAACAGTAAATCTATTTCTAACGTATCGCGCAGTTTTTGATCTGAGCAACCATCAACTAATAATCCAAGCCCTTTTGCAGCATAGGCATCTGGGTGGGTAAGCGCTTCGTTTTCAAGGGCTAAATAACCTTCTTGACGTGCTTTATGTGACCATCCTTTTACTTGCTCTATGGCATCTTCAATATTGTATTTAGGCGATACAAAAACCCAGTGCGTAATTTCTAGCATCTTTTTAAAAGTACTGGCTGATGTTTGTAACATTACAGCACCCAATGTGCCGCCCAGTACAATGATCAACGCAGGTCCGTTAAATAATGCCGATACCACACCGCCCTCTAACGAGTAACCTATTGCAATGGCGCCTAAGCCAATAAGTAAACCTAGTACGGAAAGCTTATCCACAGCCCACCTCTGTCTTTAAACGTATTGCTACTTCATCTAATGGCAAACTTTCGCTCGCTAAACCAGCATTAGCAATTGCTTGTGGCATACCATAAACAACACAACTTTTTTCATCTTGTGCCCAAATGGTTGCCCCTGATTGTTTAAGCATACGAGCGCCTTCACGCCCATCTGCGCCCATACCAGTTAATACTATAGCTAATACATCACCTTGATACGCTTTAGCGGCACTGGCGAAGGTTACATCAACGCTTGGTTTGTAACTAATGCGCTCGCTGTTATCTTCAAAAACTCGTAGTGTCCTACTTGCCCCACGACCATCAATCATCATTTGCTGGCCACCCGGTGCTAAGTAAGCCACACCTGCTTGCAGTCGATCTCCTTGCTGCGCTTCTTTTACCTGAATTTTACACAAACTATTTAAGCGTGCCGCAAAAGCCGGAGTAAACGCAGCGGGCATATGCTGAATTAACAATATAGGGTGCGGAAAGTTAGCAGGAAGCTGAGTTAATATAGTTTGCAGCGCAACAGGTCCACCGGTTGATGTGCCAATTGCAACTAGTTGATAGTGCTTGCCACTCGCGCGCTTTGTTACTATTGCACTGCGACTAGTTACTGGCGAATTATTAAAGCTTCGCTCTGGTTGTACTACTGTTGTTGCTGTTTTATTTGTTTGTGCAAACCTTGCTGCTAATGCGCTTGGCGCTGAAGTAGGTGTAAATAAAGGTTTGTTTATACTGGAGGGTCTAGGGCTAGCAACACGTCTAATACGTTGGCGGCCAATTTCTTTTACTTTGCTTTGCAGCAGCTTAATGGCATCTTCGTTATTGCGAGCAATGTCTTCAAATTTTTTCGGTAAAAAATCCATAGCACCAGCATCAAGTGCATCTAAAGTTGCAGTTGCACCGGAGCGAGTTAACGAAGAAAACATTAAAATTGGCGTCGGGTTACTGGCCATAATTTCTTTTACAGCACTTATACCATCCAACACCGGCATTTCTACATCCATAGTGATCATATCAGGACGTAAACTAGCTGCTTTTTCTACAGCATCTCGGCCATTTACGGCAAAGCCAATTACTTCAATCTCGCTATCTAATTCAAGAATCTCACTCACTCGACGGCGAAAAAAGCTCGAATCATCAACAACTAAAACTTTAACGGCCATTTTGCTCTCTTATTTTTATTATGTAGACGTATAAAGTATACGTCTACTTTATTATTTACCTGCGTAGTGTTTTAACATACTCGGTACATCTAATATAAGTGCAATACCACCATCCGAAGTAATAGTGGCACCTGCCATTCCAGGCGTACCTTGTAATAAAGCGTCTAACGGCTTAATAACCACTTCTTCTTGACCAATTAACGAATCAACCACAAAGCCAACTTGTTGTGTACCTATTTGCACAATAACCACATGCCCTTGCGCTTTACGGCTTGTACGATCGGCACCTTTCACTAGCCAATGCTCTAAATAAAATAAAGGCACTGCTTTTTTACGAACAATAATAGTTAACTGACCATCAACCACATTCGTTTTAGTAAGGTCTAAGTTAAATATTTCACTTACTCCTGCCAATGGTAGTGCAAATGTTTGCTCACTCACTACCACCATTAAGGTAGGTAAAATAGCCAAAGTTAACGGTACTTTAATTTCAAGTATAGTGCCCACACCTAGTTCTGACTCTATGCTAACCGAGCCATTTAACTGGGTGATTTTAGTTTTAACCACATCCATGCCAACACCACGACCAGAAATATCAGATATTGCTTCTTTGGTAGAAAACCCTGGCGCAAATATCAGGTTGTAAGCTTCGGTGTTAGACAAACGGCTTGCTTGCTCTTGATCAAGCACACCTTTTTTAATTGCTATTTGTTTTAGTTTTTCAGCATCCATACCTGCGCCATCATCTTTAATGGTAAGCAAAATATGATCCCCCTGCTGCGAAGCAGAAAGCGTAACGGTACCTGTTCTCGGTTTACCCGCAGCTTCACGTTCATCTGGCATTTCTATACCATGATCAACCGAGTTACGTACTAAATGCACTAATGGATCGGCCAGTGCCTCAACTAGGTTTTTATCTAAATCGGTTTCTTCGCCAACCAGCAATAAATTAATATCTTTATTTAAGGTACGTGCTAAGTCGCGAACAACACGCGGAAAACGGCCAAATACTTTTTTGATTGGCTGCATTCGCGTTTTCATTACCGCGCCTTGCAAATCAGCTGTAACAACATCTAAGTTAGATATTGCTTTACTCATAGATTCACTTTCTGAACTGGTGGCTAAACTCACTAAACGATTACGTACTAATACAAGCTCGCCCACCATATTCATAATTTGATCAAGGCGTTTAGTATCAACCCTTACTGTTGTTTCAGCTTGTGCAGGCGGCGCTTTTTTAGCAACTGGCGCAGCGGTATTGGTATTAGCACTTGCTGCTACAACAGCCGCTTGTGGCTGCTTAACTTTATCAACTGCTACTGGTGAGGCTTTAACTACAGCTGCTTTAGGAGCCGTAACTTTATTTACAGGTGCAGGTGTTGCCGCGCTTTCTTTAGATTTTGGCGCCGCTCCCTTGCCATGTAGCTCATCTAGTAAAGCTTCAAACTCATCGTCACTTATTTCATCATCGTTAGTGCTAGCAGCCGGACTTTGAGCTGCTTGAGGTTTTGGGGTTTTATTTACCGCACCAAAACTTCCTACTCCATGAAGCTCATCTAATAAGCTATCAAATTCATCGTCGGTAATATCGCCACTTAAGTCGCTGCTATTACTTAATGACTCTTTTATTGCAGGGCCTTTACCTTTGCCATGAAGTTCATCAAGTAAGTTTTCGAATTCATCTTCGCTAATTTCATCAATATGCGCATCGTTTGCTGTAGCGTTTGTTGCTGCACTGGGTGCATCAAACAACTCATCAAATGCAAAAGGGTCATCATCTAAATTAGCATCTTGCGTTATTACTGGCGCAATAGTGTCACCGCCAAGCTCTTCTTCTGTGGGCGGTAAACCTAATTTATGTAATATTTCGAGTAACTGAGGATCGGCAGGCTCTGGTTGCTCACGATTTTTAATCGTAGCAAACATTTCGTTAATAGTATCAAGTGCTTGAAGTATAACATCCATTAACTCAGAGTTAACTGTTCGCACTTTTTGGCGCAGTAAGTCAAACACGTTTTCTGCGCCATGACAGGCATCTACCAGCTCTGACATCGCTAAAAAGCCCGCGCCACCTTTAACAGTGTGAAAGCCTCTAAAAATAGCGTTCAATAATTCAGTATCTTCTGGGTTATTTTCCAGTTCAACTAATTGTTCAGATAAAAGCTCAAGGATTTCTCCAGCTTCAACTAAAAAATCTTGTAATATATCTTCATCGACTTCAAAGCTCATGCAGTTACTCTCCTATTAGAAGCCCAAACTTGATAAAAGATCATCAACTTCGTCTTGATCAGATACAACATCATCACGCGATTCTTTATCAATAATAGGGCCTTCTGGGCCTGCTAATGCTTGTGCGGCAATCGAGTTTTCTGTTTTTTGTTGCTCTTGGTTATCGTTTTCATCTTGTGCTGCAAACGCAGTTAACAGATGAATTAAACTTTCTTCAACTTCGCGTACCAGCTCAATAACACGGCGAATTACTTGTCCGGTTAAATCCTGATAATCTTGAGCCATTAACACATTAGTCATTAATACTTGCAACTCATCGGTTTTAAGATGCGAGCTGTTCATAAATTTATCAATGCTATGACACAATGTTTTAAATTCACCAAGTTCAAGATCGCGGCTCATTAACCGATCCCAGGTTGGCTTGATATGCGAAATATCATCAGCTAATTGCTGGGCTAAAGGCAGGCTCGCTTCAACCGCATCCATGGTTTTGTTGGCGGCGTTTTCTGTCATTTCTATGACATAGTTAAGTCGCTTTTTAGCATCCGGAATGGCATCAGTGGTTAAATCTGTTATGCGGGTGTCAAGCTCAAAACCCTTTAAAGACTCGTGCAACTGGCGCGTTAATTTACCTACTTCTGCAAACAAATATGATTGTTCTTGAGAAGCAGTTTCTAAAATTAACTGATCAGCTTTATGTTGCTCACCGTTTTCTAAAAAAGTGACCAGCTGACGTGCTTGCTCTAAAGTAATCTGAGGCGCAGCAGGTGCTGACATAAGCCTCTCCCCTTATTAACCTAAGCGTTCGAACACTTTTTCTAATTTAGTTTTTAATGTACCCGCAGTAAATGGCTTAACAATATAACCATTAACACCTGCTTGGGCTGCTGCAATAATTTGCTCTTTTTTAGCTTCTGCAGTAACCATTAAAACCGGAAGATGCTTTAATTTGTCATCTGCGCGTATTGCTCTTAACAAGTCAATACCTTGCATGCCCGGCATATTCCAATCTGTTACTACAAAGTCAAATGATTGATTTTGCAACATAGGTAAAGCAGTTGAGCCATCATCTGCTTCTAAAACATTGGTAAACCCTAAATCACGCAATAGGTTTTTAATAATACGTCTCATCGTTGAAAAGTCATCAACAACAAGAATTTTTATGTTTTTATCCAAAACATCCTCCAGTGAGGCCTAAACCTGTATTTACTTACTTCTAATTTATCCAGTCATTGATTTTTGCTTTTAGCTTAATCATCGCCTGACCATGTATCTGACTTACACGCGACTCACTTACATCGAGTATCTGTCCAATTTCTTTTAAATTCATTTCATCGTTATAGTACAACGAAAGCACCATTGCATCTCGCTCTGGTAGGGATTTAATTGCACTTAATAAAGATTCATTAAACCTTTCATTTTTAACATTATTAAAGGGTTTGTCTAGTGCTAAATCGTGCCCAACAGGTGTTATAACATCCTCATCAATACCTAAATCTTCTATTCCTAAGATTTTACTGGAATTAACATCGGTTAAAATATGATGATATTGCTCTAGTGTAATTTCAAGCTTTTGGGCAACTTCACTGTCTGTAGGTTCACGATTCAGGCTGCTTTCTAATGCTGAAATAGCTTCTATAACCTGGCGGCTTTTACGATGTACTGAGCGAGGAGCCCAGTCTCCACGGCGCATTTCATCAAGCATAGCGCCCCGAATACGAATACCCGCAAAGGTTTCAAAACTAGCGCCTTTAGTGGCATCAAAGTTTTTTGACGCCTCTATTAATCCTATCATTCCTGATTGAATTAAATCATCGAGTTGTACACTAGGGGGTAAACGAGCAATTAAATGACATGCTACTTTTTTTACTAATGAAGCATGCTTTTCAACAATCATATTTAAATTTTGTGTTGATTCATATCCCATAGCTCTATTCACCAATGTAGTCATAGTTAGCCGTTAACGAGTTTCTCAATGAAAAATTCTAAATGACCCGAAGGCTGGTTCGGTATTGGCCACTTTGTTATTCTTGTTGCTAATGTTTTAAAGGCAAGTGCAGCAGGAGAACTAGGAAACAGTTCAACAATTACTTTTTGACGACGTGTTGCTTTGCGCATATTTTCATCATAAGGAACGGTTGCAACCAGCTCCATTGATATATCTAAAAATCGGTCTGTAACCTTTGATAGCTTTGCAAATAACTCTTGCCCTTCGCGTAATGAACGCACCATGTTGGCAACAATTTTAAATTTATACACGCCATGTTCGCGGCTTAATACTTTGATCAGTGCATAGGCATCGGTTATTGAGGTAGGCTCGTCACATACCACAACCAAAACATCTTGTGCAGCGCGAGAAAAACTCAGCACCATATCCGATATACCGGCAGCGGTATCAACAACTAATATATCAAAATCAGTATTGAGTTCGCTAAAAGCACGAATAAGCCCAGCATGTTCTGCAGGCGACAACTCAACCATACTTTGTGAACCTGAAGTCGCTGGTACTATTTTTATCCCAGCGGGGCCTTCTACTAGTATTTCATCAAGCTCACATTCGCCAGATAACACATGCGATAAATTACGCTCAACACGTAGTCCAAGCATTACATCACAATTGGCTAAACCCAAATCGGCATCAAGCACTAACACTCTATTGCCTTGCTGACCTAAAGCGATCGCAGTATTTAACGATACATTTGTTTTTCCAACGCCACCTTTACCGCCAGTGACGGCGATAACCTTAACGCCGTTATTATTATTTTTGCTCATTTTACGCAGGCCGCTTGCTTGATCTAATACTGTGTTAATCATACATCTCTACTGTGCTCGACGCCACTGATTGGTGTCGTGAATGTTGTACTTTTGTTCTCTTTAAATATAATTGCTCAGCTTTTTTCACTAGTTTTTCTGCATTTGCAACTCGAATATCTTCAGGTACTCGTTGACCATTAGTAAGATACCCTATTGGCAGGCGATTTTGAATCGCAATACTAATTATCTCGCCTAAACTTAATGATTCGTCGAGTTTAGTGAAAATACAACCGCTTAACTGTACTTTTTTAAAGTGTCTTACGGTTTCTTGTAACACATTTATTTGCGCAGTGGCACTTAATACTAAGTAATTACGAATATCCACACGCTGATTACGCATTAAGGTATTTAGCTGCTCAGTTAAACGTAAATCACGTTGGCTCATACCTGCGGTATCTATAAGTACTAAGCGCTTGTTACGTAAATGATATAACACTTCAGCCAGTTCGTTCGCATCTTTAACTTGTTTAACCCCACAGCCTATAATACGGCCATATGTTGCAAGCTGCTCGTAAGCACCAATTCTGTAAGTATCGGTAGTAATTAGCGCTACTTTATCAGCACCATATTTTTGTGCACCTAATGCCGCGAGCTTAGCCACTGTCGTAGTTTTACCCACACCGGTTGGGCCAACTAATGCGTAAACACCACCTTGGCGCAAAATTTCGTTATTCGTGGTTTGCATCTGATCTTCAACCATAGTTAACAGCGCTTTCCAGCCCTGCTGACGCGGAACATCTTCAGGTACAAAACAAGCCATTTGCTCAGCAACTTCTTTATCGATTCCCATGCCTACTAAGCGGTCAATCATGCATGCGCGCGTTGGGTCACGGCGCGCCATATCTTGCTGCATTAAACCCGACACTTGGTGCTCTAATAACTGGCGAATTGCGTTCATTTCTTCACGCATTGTGCTCATTGCTTCACTTTCGGTATTTTTAGTCGTGTGTGTTTGCGCAACTGGCGTGTCTAATTCATCAAAATCACGGTCTAGGTCATCAAAACCTAAGCTGTCAGCTTGCGTTTGTGGGCGTGCTTGCGCAGCTTCTTCACGCGCAAACATATTTGTAGGGCGTTGTTTAGCGACCGGCTCTTGATAATGCTCTGAGGTATCTATACCTGATTGCGAAAACATTGAGGCCAGCTCTGCTGAACGTGGACGCGGCGACTGGCGCTCTAATAGTGCTTGTAAGCTGTCGGCTACCTTTGCTTGTGGCTCAGGTCTAGCACGCTGTGGCTCTGGCTTTACAAAGTTATGCATGCTTTGCGAGTGGGCAGAATGTGCCGTACGCTGCTGCAGCGGCGCACTTTGTTGTGGCGCGGCGGCTTTAGGGGCTGCTTTGTCATAATCAACCGCTGCGACAATTTCTACGCCGTTTGCGAGTTTTTTATTAGACATAATAACCGCATCAACACCTAGCTCATCTTTAACTTCTTTAAGTGCTGTGCGCATATCTTTAGCAAAAAAACGTTTAATCTTCATGGTTCAACCCCTTTAAAATCTTATTGTTGGCCTACTGAGCTAACAATCTTGATCTGCCTTTCGTCTGGTATCTCTTGATAAGACATCACTCGCAATCCTGGAATGGTGTACTTAACAAAACGAGATAACACAGTGCGTAACATTCCTGACGTTAACAGTATTGAAGGTTCACCGGCCATTTCTTGATTTTGATGCGCTTCGTTTAATGACACTTGAAGTCGCTCTGCAAGTCCTGGCTCTATTCCGGCACCTTCGTCGCCTGCATTTTGTAATGACTGATGCAACATCTGTTCCAACTCGGGCGCCAAGGTTATGACAGGGATTTCTGAAGACATACCCACCGCATCTTGAACTATTAATCGACGCAGTGAAATACGTACCGCAGCGGTTAAAACATCTGGGTCTTGGCTACGTGAGCCATACTCTACAAGGGTTTGCACTATTGAGCGCATATCGCGAATAGCTACACCTTCGTTTAATAAATTTTGTAAAACTTTAACTATGGTAGTTAATGGCAATACATCAGGCACCAAGCCTTCTACTAACCTTGGGTGACTTTTTGCTAGCATATCTAATAGGTTTTGTACTTCTTCGTGGCCTAATAATAACGCCGCATTATTGGTGAGTAATTGGCTAATATGAGTGGCAACCACAGTCGCCGAATCAACCACGGTATAACCAAGCGATTGCGCTTCATCTTTTTGATCTGGCTTGATCCACACCGCATCTAAACCAAAAGCCGGATCTTTAGTTTCAATCCCTTTTATAGGACCAAATACTTGCCCCGGATTAATTGCCAATTCATCGCCGTGTTTTAGTTCGCCTTCGCCACTTGATACGCCCATTAAGGTAATTCGGTATGCATTTGGGTCTAGCTCTAAGTTGTCGCGTATATGTACCGGCGGCACTAAAAAGCCTAATTCTTGAGAGAGCTTTTTACGCACGCCTTTAATGCGGTTTAGCAATTCACCACCTTGGGATTGATCAACCAATGGAATAAGTCGGTAACCTACCTCTAAACCAATTACATCAACTTGCTGCACATCGTCCCAGCCTAACTCTTTTTGTTCTTGCTTATTGGCAATGCCTGTACCTACTGCGCTGCCATTAGCGGTTTCCTCAGCAAGTACTGCTGCCGCTTTTAATTTATTTTGTTGAGTGTAGTAAGCTAAATAACCTAATAGTGCGCCCAAGCTTAAAAACGCTACGTGTGGCATACCAGGTACTAAGCCCATAATGATTAAAATGCCTGAAGCAATAAATAACGACTTTTCGTTACCGAGTTGTTTCTTAAATTGATCGCCCATGTTGTGCGACTCATTTTGACGCGTTACAACAATAGCAGTACCAATAGAGAGTAATAATGAGGGAAGTTGTGCAACTAAGCCATCACCTATAGTGAGCAAGGTATAAATTTCCATGGCATTGCCAAAGCTTAAATCGTGTTGGATCATGCCAACAAATAAGCCACCAACAATATTAATAATTAATATAACAATACCGGCAATAGCATCGCCTTTAACAAATTTACTGGCACCATCCATAGAACCATAAAAGTCGGCTTCGCGGGTAACTTCTTCACGGCGCTCTCGGGCTTGCTCGGCGCTAATAAAGCCCGCATTCATGTCGGCATCAATTGCCATTTGTTTACCCGGCATAGCGTCAAGGGTAAAGCGCGCCGACACTTCAGAAATACGCCCAGCACCTTTAGTAATTACCACAAAGTTTATGATAATCAAGATTAAAAACACCACTAAACCTACCGCATAGTTACCACCAATAACCACAGAGCCAAAGGCTTCAATTACTTTACCGGCAGAGTCACCACCATTGTGGCCCTCAAGTAATACTACTCGGGTGCTGGCAACGTTAAGTGCCAAACGCATAATAGTGGCGATTAGTAACACAGCCGGAAACATACCAAATTCAAGTGGTTTCATGGTGTATACAGTTACCAGTAACACCACCAAAGCAAGGGCAATATTAAAAGAAAATAATATATCAAGCAGGAACGGAGGAAGAGGTAAAATGACCATACCCAGCGCAGCAAGTACCATTAATGGTGTACCTACGCCTTTGGCATACTCTTTTTTATCTTTGTTAAGTTGTTGTAATACCGCTTTAAATCCCATAACCCTACAATTTCAAAAAATTGACACTACTGTGAAATTGCAATAACTATTCCAAGTTATAGGTTATTTAAATTAATACTGATAATCGTCAGGAATAGGCAGTTTTTTATTAAGTTTGGTGGGGCGTTTTCCGCGCCCTTTATTAAAGCGCTTAAGCTGAAACACATAAGCTAATACTTGCGCAACTGCGGTAAATAATTGATCCGGGATTTGCTCCCCCACTTCTGCAGTATGATAAAGTGCTCGAGTAAGCGATGGCGATTCTAAAATAGGCACTTCATTACCAATCGCTATTTTACGAATTTGCATTGCCATTTCATCAATTCCTTTGGCAACTACTATAGGTGCTCCGGCGCGTTCGGTGTCGTACTTTAAAGCCACAGAGTAATGGGTAGGGTTAGTTACAATAACATCGGCATCGGGCACATCTTGCATCATACGTTTTTGCGACATTTGCCGCTGGGTTTGCCTTATGCGCGCTTTTATTTGTGGGTCACCCTCTGAGTTTTTATACTCGTCTTTTACTTCTTGAAGGGTCATTTTAAGTTGTTTATTGTGGTTATAGCTTTGAAACGGCGCATCAATCGCAGCAATAATAATTAAGGTACAAGACAAGCCTAAAAACATCCAAGCCAATATTTCTAAGGCATGAATAATATTACCTGGGGCGCTTTCTACACTTAAGTGCAGTATTTCATCAAAAAAGGTATTAATTAAAAACACTGCAAAACTGGCAACTAAACCAAATTTTAACAGCGACTTTAACAGCTCCACCCCAGCTTGTGGGCCAAACATACGTTTAAAGCCTTTAGCAGGCGACATTTTACTGGCTTTAGGCGCAGCGGCTTGCCAGCTAAAATTAAAGCCACCTAACATGGTGTTACCAATAAAAGCAGCTAATACAATAATAAATACAAACATTGCCATAGGAAACATCAGCGCATCGGCCACTTCGCCCCATACAGCAAACATTTTGGTGGTATCGTAGGTTTCGTTACGGTTTAGGCTAAGCATTCTACCCATTACGTTATACAAACCTTTACCAATTTCGGGACCGTACATGAGCAACGAAATAGCCGAAAAAATAAGCACAAACATAGTACCCAACTCTTTGGATCGCGCTATTTGGCCTTTCTTTTTGGCATCCTCTATTTTTTTGGATGTGGGTTCTTCGGTTTTTTCTTGTCCAGAATCTTCAGACACAATAACCTCCTAAGGCGAGCAGCCCACTAATGAGCACATTAACTCGACCATTTTTAGCCACTGAAACTCAAACTGCGATACAAAGTTACCTAAGGTCGCCCAAATAATGATAAGCCCAGCAACTAACGTAAACGGAAAACCAATAGAAAAAATATTTAGCTGTGGCGCGGCGCGGGTCATAATGCCAAACGACATATTAATTACCAGCATAGCGGTAAGCGGTGCCAGTGATAGCACCAGCGCTGTAGTAAACATCCAGCCGCCCCAAGTTACTATGTCCCAGTAATGATCCACCGACCACCAATTACCATCAATTGGCAGCACTTCAAAGCTGTGTACCACCATTTGAATCATCATTAAGTGACCATTAAATACAAAAAATAATAAGGTCGCTAAAATAAGGTAAAACTGCCCTACTGCAGGCACACTTAAACCATTGGAGGGGTCAACTACAGAGGCAAAACCAAGACCCGTTTGCATAGCCAATATTTGCCCAGCTAACACAAAGGTATTTAACAATAAGGTAGATGCAAAGCCAATCGCAATGCCTATTAGCATTTGCTGAATAACCACTAAAATCATTTCAAACGAAAACAAATTAGTAAAGGTAGCAGGCGGCAGCATAGGCACAGCAACAAAGGTAACAACAATTGCTAAGCCCATTTTTATACGTGTGGGTACGTTTTTAGCGCCAAGGCCAGCCATTACCATAATCATTGAACTAATACGCACTAATGGCAGTAAAAAGTCACTCAACCATTGAATAACGACAGCAAACGGTAATTCCATACTTAGCCTGCAATTTCAGGAATAAGTAATACTAGGCGGGTAAAAAAGTCCATTAACTCTTGGGTAAACCAGTGGCCGCCAACAATAAGCGCACTTATAGTAATAAGTAAGCGTGGTAAAAAACTCAAAGTTTGCTCGTTAATTGAAGTTGCAGCCTGAAACACTGCAACCACTAAACCCACAATTAAGCCCGGCACTACAATAGCAGAAACCAATTTAATTACTAAAAACAGCGCGCTACTTAAAATATCAACAAATACTTCTGGTTCCACGGCGTACTCCTAGTGCGTAATTAGCTTAGTGTTAAGTAAGGTCATGTGCCTAAACCAAAGCTTTTTGCCAAGGTTCCCATCACTAAGCTCCAGCCATCAACCAACACAAACAGCATTATTTTAAACGGTAAAGACACTATCATTGGCGATAGCATCATCATACCCATGGCCATTAATACCGACGCCACCACTAAATCCACGATTAAAAAAGGAATAAAAAACATAAAACCAATAATAAAAGCAGTTTGCAGCTCACTGGTTACAAACGCCGGAATAAGTACAATTAAAGGAGTGGCTTCTGGCGAGTCTAACTGATCGTACCCTGCTATTTTGGCAAAGGTTTCTAAATCTTTAATACGCACTTGCGACAGCATAAAGGCTTTCATTGGCTCTTTTGCCAGCTCCAATGCTTCCATTGAAGTGACTTGCTCGCTTAGATAGGGCTCTATAGCGCGTTCGTTCACTTGCTGATAAATAGGCGCCATAATAAAAATACTTAAAAATAACGACATGCCTAGCAATACTTGATTTGAGGGGGTTTGTTGTAAACCTATGGCTTGGCGCAAAATAGCCAGCACTACAATTATACGGGTAAACGAGGTCATCATGATTATAGCCGCAGGAATAAAGCTCAGCGCGGTCATAATCGCCAATACTTGCAGCGTTACCGAGTAGTCTTGGGTGCCATCTGCATTTGTGGTAATGGTTAGTGCGTCTATTCCTTCTGCACTTACATTTGGTACAAACAGCATGACAAAAATAAGAAGCAGCCATTTAGTCATAATTTTAATTCTTTTTATTTTGATTTGCTTGTGGGTTTAAAAGCTTACTAAAGCGTTTTGCTAATTCTGGTAGCTCTTTTTCACTCAAAGGTGTATCTAATTTATGTAAATAGTTAATGCTGTGCGGGGTAACCCCTAACAAATGTTGTGCGTTATCTATTTCTACCACCATTAAACGCTCACGCGAGCCCAGCGGTAAACTACGCACTACTTTAAACTCATCACTATTTGCTAAATTTGGATTAAACTTTTTCACAAAAAATGCCAGTACTATAATTAGCACCAGCACCATAACAAGCGATAACACCATAGAGAGAATATCGCCTGTGGGTGTTACCTGCTCTGCTTTTGTAAATACCGAGCTGGTTAAAGCAGCAACCATACTCATCGTAATTTTTTGATCCGTTCTACTTGGCTAATTACGTCGGTTAAACGAATACCAAACTTATCGTTTACTACCACCACTTCGCCATGGGCAATTAAAGTACCATTAACCAGTACATCTAACGGCTCACCTGCAACACGGTCAAGCTCTACCACCGAGCCTTGGTTTAATTGTAATAAGTTACGAATATTAATTTTAGAGCGCCCTACTTCCATAGAAATAGTCACAGGTATATCTAAAATTGTATCGAGCTTGCGTTTTTCATCGCCACTGATCTCGTGTTTTGCATCGCTTAATTCATCGAGTTCAGTTACTTTTGCTTGGCCACTGTCATCAGTGCCCTCAGCTTCGGCTAAAGCTGCTGCCCATTCATCCATAGTGTCTTGATCATCGCTCATACATTTAACCTTTTAATCAATTACCAGTCTAAGTCTACACCGTCAGAGAGGTGTAAATCATCTTCTAGTTCTGCTAATTCTGCATCTGAATCAATTTTCTTGCCGCCTTTGGTAAATACATGCAGCTCAGATTTAACTGAATCAGGTCGTTTAATTTTTTCACTAATTTGCAGCGCAACACTATCGCGTGAGCGGCCCATTTTAGCTCTAAATGTCGGTAACTCTTCAACAAATACAGTTATATGCTCAGGCATTTCTACCGGAATAATATCACCTGCTTTGAGTTCCATTATTTGTTTTAGTGTTAAATCTACTTCCAATAACTGAGTAGATAACTCAACCTCTACGTCCATTATTTCATCGCGTAGTGCCTTACTCCAACGTAAATCGGTGTCTTCGGTATCCGATTGCACACCCGCGTCAAGCAGCTCTCTAATTGGCTCCAGCATAGAATAAGGCAGAGCAATATGAAAGTCTCCTCCACCGCCATCCAATTCAATATGAAAAGAGCTAATAACCACCACTTCGGTTGGGCTTACAATGTTAGCCATAGCAGGGTTTACTTCAGAATCTAAGTATTCAAACGATACATCCATTACCGGAGCCCATGCTTCTTTATAATCTTCAAAGATTATTTTTAGTAACATTTGCACAATGCGTCGCTCTGTAGGGGTAAATTCACGCCCTTCAATTTTTGCATGGTAGCGGCCATCACCACCAAAAAAATTATCAACCAAAATAAACACTAAACGTGCTTCCATGGTAATAAGGCCGGTGCCTTTTAAAGGTCTAAAACGCACCATATTTAAACTGGTTGGCACAAACAAAGTATGCACATACTCGCCAAACTTAATCATTTGTACGCCATTTATAGACACCTCAGCGGTGCGGCGCATCATGTTAAATAGGCTAATTCGCATATGACGAGCAAAGCGTTCGTTAACAATTTCCAGTGTCGGCATTCGCCCACGTACGATCCGATCTTGCGAAGAAAAGTCATACTGAAGCGTATTGCCTTCACCGTCTTCACCTTCGGGTATATCTTCCTCGTCAACGTCATCAACGCCATGCAATAACGCATCAATTTCGTCTTGGGATAATAAATCGCTCACGCTAGCCCCTTATTGCATCACAAAGCCGGTAAATAATACCCGCTCAATTACTTTACTGCCTTCAACGTCCATTAAGCTAACTTGTACTTTTTCTAGTGCTGCAAAGCGTAAGTTTTCTTTACCTACATTGGTGCTTAGTTCGTCAGCCGTGGTCATAGAAAATATACTTAATAATGTACTTTCTATTAGTGGAATATGCTTTTTAGCGGTTTCTTCGTTTGCTTCGCCGCGCACTAATAATTCCACTTTAATTTGCACAGTTCTATCGCGACTCGAGCCCGGTATGTTAAATACAAAAGGTCTTGGCATCGCAACATAAAGTGCGCTGCCTATTTTAGCCGATGAACCTGTAGAAGAGCTTGCTTGCTGTGCTGTAGCGGCTTCATCATTTAACGTTTCCGCTGGCGTGTCTGAGCCCGAAAGCAAAAAATAACCAACAACAGCTGCAACAATAACAAGCAATACAGCTGCAATAATTACTATGAGTTTCTTTTTGCTGTTACCTGTTTCTTCTATTTCTAAATTAGTCTCTTCAGCCATGATATTTCCTTTATTAGCAAAGGTACTTGCTTGTTTTAGTTATTATAATAGCAGCACTTAGGCATAGTAATCTATTGATGATGACGTTTGTTGTCGAGAACTTGGCATTTGTGTATTAATTTGCTCATCGTTTTCATCAGTAGTCAATTCATTATTAGCTAAACGACGACTATCGTTGTCATCATTTGGCTCTGCTCCTTGCCCTCCAGGCTCACCATAAGAAATAGTACTTTCGCCTAAATCTATGCCTTGCTGGGCAAGCATTTCGCGTAAGCGCGGAAGCGATTGTTCAAGCGCTTCTTTAGCTTGCTGGTTTTGTACTACAAAGTTTATTTGTGCTTGCTCTGCATCGCTTCTGATGCGAATTTGCATACTGCCCATTTCTGGTGGGTCGAGACGAATTTCTGCTACTTTATTATTTATGCTAAGCATAGAGCTCACTCGCTCTTGCAGCATTTTTGCCGCGTCACTTTTTATAATATTAAGCGCTTGCATAACACCTGGGTCCAAGCTTGCTTGTTTAACTTGCGCTGTGCTTTGTAATTGCCCAGCCTGCAACGCTTGCATATCAATTATAGTTTGCTCATACCCTACACTATCGTATAGGCCTAAACCATTTACCGTACTGGTAATTTGCGTCAATAATTGTGCTGCTCGGGGTGATAACTGTTCAGTGTTATTTTTTTGCAATGACTCTAACGATTTAGTGAGTTCTTTATCGCTAAGCGCATTTAATGCTGTTTTATCATCTGCAGATATTAATACTTTTTTATCAATCGATGCGCTTAGCTCTGCAATTGTTTGCTTAATACTTGCTAGCTGCTCACCTTGTGGCTGCTCATTTTTAATATAGCTATTTAACTGGCTCAGTAGCGCTTGTTTTTCTGGGGTGGTTAATGCATTTATTTGAGAATTTAAAGCCTGTTTAGCCGTGTCTGCTGCGCTTGCTTTATCACTTTCAACAACATATTGAGTAAGCATTTGCTTTAACGTTGCGAGGTTGTCGTTGCTATTGGGTTTGCTACTTGCCTGCAGCTGCGTAGTTAATTGCTCATGCTGCTCGGGTGTAAGTTTAGCAAGTAACGGATCTGATTTAATTGCCTCGCTATCTTTGCTTAGCAAGTTCATTACTGCGGCATCTACCGATTGTTTTTGCGCTGTTACATCGCCTTTATTATTTGCCGTAGCCATACCTTGAGATAAGGGCATTAACTTTTCATTTGCCGCTTCAGCGCTTGCTGCAACATCGCTAAACACACCTTTTTGCGGTGCAATTACAATAGGGGCAAGCTGATCATCAGGCTTCCCTTTTAATTGCTTAGCGTCTTCATCTAAAGCCTCGGCTTTAGCATCAGCGTTCTTTTTAACTGAGGTGTCTATAGTGTGCGCAGCATTTATTTGCGCCAACATACTATCGCCCGAAACAGCATCGTCTTGTGTTTCAGGCTGCTCAGCCTTAGCATTGCTAGCGCCTGCTTTAGCTTTGCTGTTATTATTGTAAGCCGCTTTATTGGCATCTTCTAACTGATTAAAAAAACCAGTATCAGAGTCATCATTACGTCTTGAGTTACTCGTTTGTTTATTAGAGTAAGCGTCTTGCTCAGATACCGCTAACATTGAAATATCATTAATCGTCATAAATCACCTAATATAAAGCGGCAACAAACCACCCAATAATACCTAAAATTATAGTTCACTTAACAACAAAGCAATTAACGTGCCTTTGTTTATAAGGTACAAGCTTTTGTTAAAGCGGTTAAAGTACTCGCTACTTACTAAAGTCGATTGTTGTGTCGTTGAAAAAACTGATTAGCCGAAAATTCATCCAACATTTTTTGCTCATTTTTAGCCACTAGCACATCGGCCTTTAACTGTTGTTTTTCGATGAGTTTAGCGACTGCTTTAGCCTTAATTTGCTGCTTTAACCACAGGGTTTTACGCTGGCTAACCACTTGTTTTGCAGTGTTTACTGTATTGGCTTGTTGGCGAATTGCTTCTTCTATTTTAGCAATAAATGCATGAAACTGACTAAACCCAGCACTTGATAAGCCCGACTGCCCTTTAATGTGTAATTGCTGGGTGTATTCCAATCTAAAGTTATTTAAACCTTGGAGTTTTTGCTGGTTTGCCTGCAAATTTTGATTCGCCTGCAAATAGCTCATCCGCAGCGTTTCTTCTTTATCGTTTTCAATTTTTAGTAATAAATGCAGTTTGTTTTTAGCCATTATGCTTGCCCTAATAACTGCGCTAGCCCTTGCAGGCCGTCGTCGTAACTAATTACATCGCGCATGCCTTGCTGTAAAAAGGCATTTACTCTTGGCATCATATTTATGGCTTGATCAAGCATTTGATCTGTCCCTTTTTGATACGCACCTAAGGTGATCATGTCTTTATTTTGCTGGTACATAGAATATACCTGCTTAAGCACTCGCGCTTGTTGCATATGCGTCTCAGATACCACTTGTGGCATCACTCGCGAAATCGATTTTTCTATATCAATTGCCGGGTAATGACCGCTGTCGGCCAGCTCCCGCGAAAGTACAATATGGCCGTCGAGTATAGCGCGCGCCGCATCGGCAATGGGGTCTTGCATATCATCGCCTTCACTTAGTACGGTAAAAAAGGCAGTAATAGAGCCTTGCCCTTCTCCGCCGTTACCGGCACGTTCCACCAGCGCTGGCAGTTTTGCAAACACCGAAGGCGGGTAGCCTTTAGTCGCCGGTGGCTCGCCTACTGCAAGTGCTATTTCACGCTGCGCCATGGCATAGCGCGTTACCGAATCGAGCAATAACAAAACGTTTAATCCCTGATCGCGAAAGTACTCTGCAATTGTTACCGCACTTTCGCAGCCTTTTAAACGCATTAATGGTGAAGAATCTGCCGGTGCTGCTACAACCACTGAGCGTTTACGCCCCTCAACACCAAGTATTTCTTCAATAAATTCTTTTACTTCACGGCCACGTTCACCCACCAGTCCCACCACAATAACATCGGCTTCACTACCACGAGTCATCATACCAAGCAGTACCGACTTACCTACACCCGAGCCTGCAAACAAGCCCATTCGCTGGCCTTGTCCTACTGTTATTACTGAATTTATAGCACGCACACCTACATCCATAGGCTGGCTTATGGGTCGTCTTGAAAGAGGGTTTATCGGTTTTTGGGCAAACTTAAGATAGTGCTCAGCATTAATTTTACCTAAACCATCAAGAGGACGACCTAAGCCATCAACTACGCGGCCCAGCAAACTCATGCCTACAGGTAAACCTGTGTCGTTAAGTTGGGGGATCACCCGAGCACCAGGGAGCACCCCCGATATATGATCGTTTGGCATTAAATATAAAGTTTGGTCGTTAAAACCAACTATTTCGGCATCAACAAAGCCGTTCATAGTTTCTATTTTACATTGGCTACCTACAGGCGCACGTAAGCCTTTAGCCTCAAGGGTAAGGCCAACTACTCGCGTTAAAATACCCGCTACAGCAAGTGTTGGCGGTTTAATATGCTGTTTGTATTGAGATAAGCGTTCGCTTAATGAAACATCTAAAGCAGACATAACAGACCAATAAAATAGTTAGATACTACTGCTATGCAAAAAACTATCCAATGTTTCTTTGACACGCGTTTTAAGTGTCATATCAAGCGATGATTGCGCCGTTTTAACTTCGCAGCCGCCTCGCTCTAACGTTGGCTCTGCAATCAACTGCCAGTTATTATCTGTCACTGTTTGCTCGCCATAACTTTGCTTTATTAGCTCTAAATCTTCGGGGTGTAAATGAATGCGTACTTTTTCTTGCTCGGTATTAAGCGCATCAATACTGTGTTTAAGGGTGTGTAAAATAACATCAGGAGAGGTTTTTACTTCTTGATAAATAATGGCCTCTGCAAGCATAACGGCTAATTGCACTAATTGCTTTTCAGCTTGCTCATCTACTTTACTTAGCGGCGCGGTTAACCCCTCTAAAATACTACGTAGGCCAGTTAACTGCTCTTCTATTAGTGGTTTTACATCTTCTTGGCCTTGGGTTTTTCCCAGCTCTAGGCCCTCTTTGTAGCCAGCTTCTTTACCTTCGGTAACGCCTTTATCAAAACCGTCTATGTAACCTTGCTCGTGTCCTTGTTTTACACCTTCTTCAAACGCATCTTGTCTAATGCGCTCAAGTTCGGCCATAGTAAGCGCAGGTAACTCAGGTTCTTGCGGCTCTTCAATTAGCGACTCTTCAGCCATTTCTTTTCGATACAACTCAGCAAGCGGTGTACCAAAGGCAGTAGAGCGATTACCAAAGCTTTTTTCATCGGGTGCTACATCAGGAACATCCCAATGCTTTAATAGTTCATCGGCTTCATCTGCGTGCAGTGGACGCCCTTTGTGCATTGACGATTTAGTCATGGTTTATAAAAACTCCTCGCCGCCGCCGCCGCCAAGCTGTATTTCGCCCGAGTCAGACAATCGACGCGCCGTAGAGAGTATTTCTTTTTGCGCTGCTTCTACTTCACTAATACGCACCGGCGCCATTGCCTCTAAGTCATCGGCAAGCATTTCGGCAGCACGTTTAGACATATTACCGAGTATTTTTTCTTTAAGCGCATCGTCTGTGCCTTTAATCGCTTTCATTAGTACGTCTTGTTGTACTTCGCGTAAAATTGCTTGAATACCACGGTCGTCTACGTCCATTAAGTTCTCAAACACAAACATAAGATCTTGAATTTGTTGCGACATTTCTTCGTCATGCTCACGAATAGAGTCCATTAACTGCCCTTCTACGTTGGTATCTAGGTAGTTCATAATATCGGCAGCCGCTTTTAAGCCGCCCATTTTCGCAGCTTGCGCACCCGCTTGGCCTGCAAACTGTTTTTCCATAATTTCGTTAAGCTCTTGCAAGGCAGCTGGCTGCACTTCTTCAAGGTTAGCAATACGCATGGTTAAATCCAGGCGCACTTTATCAGGAAACTGCGCCAGTATTTCGGCAGATTGCTCAGGCTCTAAATAAGATAATACAATGGTTTGAATTTGCGGATGCTCATTACGAATAATGTTAGCTACTTGCTTCGAATCCATCCACTTTAACGAATCTAGCCCTTTAGCGCCCGATCCCATTACTATTTGGTCAATTAAGCTAGCGGCTTTATCTTCACCTAATGCAGCGGTAAGTGCTTTTTTAATAAAGTCTTCTGATTGAAAACCAATTGTACTAAAGCTTTGAATTTGCTCTATAAATAAATTATGTACTGCGCTTATTTTAGCTTGCGATAGATCCTGCAAACCGGCCATCGCCATACCCACTTTTTGTACCTGTTTGGGCTCTAAGTGTTTGAGTATTTGCGCTGCATCTTCTTCAGATAAACTTAATAGCAGTATGGCCGCTTTATCTACGCCATCTAGCTTATCAACATCGAAAGCTGCTGGGAGTTGTTTTTGGTTTTGATCAGTCATCTTCGGTTAACCACGCTTTCACTACTTGTGATGATAGTTCTGGTTCATTAGCTACAAGGGCACGTACGGCTTTAAGTAAGTCTTCGTCACCATGTAAATCGGGTAGCTGCAGTGTACCATCGCTTGAGAAGCCAACTGAAGCAGAATCAAAGTCTTTATTTAGCATATCTAAGCTATTATCGCCAATATCAACCCCTGAGCTAAGTGCATCTTCATCGTACTCATCAAGCGTGCTGTCTGGGTAAATTAAGCGTTTTAGCATAGGTTTAACTACAGCCATAATCAACACAATAATAACCAATGCAGCCAGTACTAAGCGTACTATTTTCATAAACCAGTCTTGTTCCCATAAAGGTACTTCAAAACTCATATCTACGGCTTCTCGTACAAAGGGAACTGTTACTACTTCTAGGGCATCGCCGCGCTGTATATCAAAGCCAACACCACCTTGTAATAAACGTCGAATATTTGACAGTGCCTCAACCGAGCGCGGGGTCATGGTGGTTTCACCGTTTTCGCCCACTGTTGGCAAATAATCAACCGCCACCGATACACTAATTCTGCGAATCGTGCCGCTTTGTTGGCGCTTATGCGAAATAGTAGTATCGAGCTCATAGTTACGCGTGGCTTCTTTATGCGTGCGGCTCGGTGAAGTAGCACTTCCTGCGCCGCCTTGGCCTGCCACTTCTGGAATATCTGAATTTACCGGAGGCTGATTACTTAACGCGCCAGGAATACCCACAGCTAAGCCGCCTATGTTGTTTTCCTCAAACGTGGTTTCGCTTCTTACCGCTGGTAGGTCTGGGTTATAACGTTTTTGCGTTTCTTCTAATGAGCTAAAGTCCATGCTCAAATCAACTTGCGCAGTGTAATTACTCAAACCAACAATAGGGATTAAAATGCTATCAATTTTTTCTAGGTATTCTTGCTCGCGCTTACGCTCTAGGTCGTACTCTTTACGAGAGCGCGCAGAAAGTGAGCTTTGTGAGCCCGAATTTAATAAACGGCCATTTTGATCGGTAACCGTTACGCGTGCAGGCTCAAGCCCTTGCACTGCTGAGGCTATCATATCCACCACAGAGTCTACTTCTTCGCTGTTAAGCGAGCGTCCGCGTTTAAGCGTAAGCACCACAGTTGCTGATGGCTTTTTCTCTCTGCGAGCAAATACGTTTTCTTTTGGAATAGCTAACAGCACCTTGGCGCGAGTGATGTTATTAAGCTCTTCTATAGTGCGGGCAAGTTGTTGTTCTCGGCCATGCTTTAGGCGCTCGCGCTCTAAGCGCTGACTTACACCAAAGCCCATGTCTTGCATTATTATGTCTGAGCCAGAAGTAGGACCTTGATCCAAGCCTTCGCGAGTCATTAATAATTTTATATTTTGGTATTCGCTTTCATCAACCGACACTACGTTGCCATCTAGTTGATAATCTATTTTTTGCGCATCTAAAAAATCAAGCGTTTGAATTAGCTCTTCAGTGGGCATTTTACCTAATGGACGCATATCTGGCTGGCGTGCCCAAATAATCACAAAAATGGCAATTGCCAAACAAATCGCCAGTGCAATAATAAGGGTAACTTGACGCAATACATCAACACCGCTTAACGCACTTAAATAGCCCGACTTTTGTTCTTGTTGATCGTCACTATCGCTTTGCTCAATACCGCCACTAGCAAGTGCAAGATCTGTAGATTGATTAGATTGCGCCACAATTATTCTCCACTTCCTGATTAAACAGGCATATTCATGATTTCTTTGTAAGCTTCAACAAGTTTATTACGCACTTGTACGGTCGCTTCAAATGCAACAGAAGATTTTTGCGAAGCAATCATTGCCTCAGCAAGCGATACGCTTCTGTCGCCCATTTCAACCGCTTTTACTTTTTGACCTGCGTCTTGCTGTAACTCATGCACAGTATTGAGCGCATTGCTAAGCATATCGCCAAATTGTGCTGATGACGTAGACTGAACTTGCGTAGGCAATTTATTAATTTGATTATTACGGCCCGCTTCTAAGGCCATAGATTGCATTTCTTGAAATACAGCGCTATTTTGAATTTTCATTATTTGTCTCTAACAATGCAGTTAACTCTTAAGGTTAATAAAGCACAAAACGTGCCACATAAATAAGCCATTAAATACAGAGTGTTAGCGCTTATTTTTGCTTAGTCAGAGTTTTGACAGCCCTAAATTCAAAGTGTTCAATTTAGGGCTTTTTGAAGGTTATGCAGGAAGTGAAATACCTAAGTCGCGCATTTGCGCTAGTTTATAACGTAAAGTTCGCGGGCTAATACCCAAGGTTTCGGCTACGTCTTTACGCTTGCCTTGGCAACGCGCAAGTGTTTCTAAAATAATTCGATGCTCTTTATCTTTAAGCTCATCTTTATAACTGCCTGTATCTTGAGCGAGTAAATCTGATTTTTGCTCATTCGGTGTTTGATCATCAAGCTTTTCATCACCCGACTTTTCGTCATTAATAATAGCTGTTGTTTTACTATCGTAATAGGCGCTAGTTAACGCACTTTCACTAATTGCTGGCTCTACTACAAAGTTACTTGGGGCTAAGTTTTCAATAAAAATAGCTTGCTCACTTATGCTGTTGCCACTGCGCAGTATAAGCGCACGCTGAATTACGTTATCAAGCTCACGCACATTACCTGGCCATGTATGGCTAAGCAGCTTTTGCTCAGCTTGCTTATCTAAAATAGCCAGCGGCTGCTTAGCTTTAATTAAATGGCGTTCAATTAAGTGCTTCGCCAACACAATTATATCGCCAGGGCGCTCGCACAATGGCCGCCACATTAACGGAAAAACGTTAAGGCGATAATATAAATCTTCCCTAAACTGATTATTCGCTACCGCTTGTTTTAAATCGCGGTTACTGGTTGCGAGTATGCGTACATCTAGCGTAATGGTTTTACGACTCCCTAAGCGCTCAACTTCGCGCTCTTGTAATACACGCAGTAGTTTAACTTGTAAGCCCAAATCCATTTCGGTAATTTCATCAAGTAAAATAGTACCGCCCTGTGCTTGCTCAAACTTACCTGGGCATGCCTGAATCGCGCCAGTAAAAGCGCCTTTTTCGTAGCCAAATAACGTGGCTTCGAGCATATTTTCAGGAATCGCCGCACAGTTAATAGCCACAAAGGGCTTTGCAGCACGCGCTGATTTATCATGAATAAACCGCGCTAATACTTCTTTACCCGAGCCACTTGGCCCCAGCACCATAACACTGGCGTCTGATTTAGCTACCCTGCTTGCAAGCTCCAGCAATTGAATACTAGTTGGGTCGGCAACAATAGGGCCGTCGGTTTCTTTGGGTTTTTCGGGCAAATAGCGGCTCACCATATTTAATAGCACCTCGGGTGCAAATGGTTTGGCCATATAATCAATCGCGCCTAAGCGCATTGCCTCTACCGCATCGTCAATAGTTGCGTAGGCGGTCATCATTAATACCGGTAAATCGGGGTAATTTAATTTAATACTGCGCAGTAAATCTAGGCCGCTCATAGTGCCCATTTGCACATCGCTCACCACTAACGAAAAGGATTCTTTTTTTAGTAGTAACATCGCCTGCTCTGCACTGTCGGCAGCAACGCATTCAATACCCGACATTTCTAGGGTATCTATTAATGCTTCGCGAAGCCCTGCGTCGTCCTCTACAACTAAAATAGTATTACTCATAACGATTCCTCTAATTTAGATGCTGCGCTAATTGGCAATAACAGGTTAAAACAAGCGCCGCCATGTACATTATTAGTCACCTCAATACGCCCTTGGTGCGCATTAGCAACAGAGCTAACAACCGCCAACCCTAAGCCTGTGCCTTGGCTGCTAGTGGTAAAAAATGGTTCAAACAGTTTATCTACCTGCTGTAGGTCAACACCTGGGCCATTATCACTCACGCTAATGCGTACAAAATCTGGGGTTTGCAAATCGCGCATTGCACTTACTTGCACTTGTGCCCCAGAGCCTATAATTTGAATACTGTTATGAATCAGGTTTTGAATCGCACTGGCAAGCGCGGTTTTATTCCCTAAAATCGCAATGTCGGGCTCAGGTAAGCTTACATCAAGCTCACTGTTATTAAGCGTTACCATGGCATCTGCACCGGTTTTTACTTCGCTTAATAATTGCTGCATAGACACCTGCTCAACCACATGCTGATCGCCACTTTTGGCAAATAGCAGCATGTCGTTTACTTGGTTTTCTAAATCTTTTAAGCGCGACATTAATTTAGTTTGAAAGTTATCGCGCGACGCTTCGGGTAAGCATTTTGAACCTAAATTAGCAGCATAAAGCATAGCCGCCGACAGCGGCGTACGTACTTGGTGCGCCAAAGATGCCACCATTTTACCCAGCGCACTTAAACGCTGCATATGTGCAACCCGCTTTTGTAAGCGGCGGGTTTCACTCAAGTCTGTCATTAAGATAAGTTGCCCTGGCTCTGGGGCAAGTGCGGTAATATCAAGTTTTATTAAGCGCCCGTCTTTTAAAGACACCTCGTGGCCATCATCTTGCTGAGGCCGAAAAGAGCGCTGAATAACACTAAACCACTTTTCGCCTTCTAGCGGCTCGCCAAGCATATCAATCGCAATTTGATTCGCTTTCGCTATCATGCCTTTACCATCAAGCACTATTACTCCTGCGGGCATAGTATCTACTAAATGCGAAAGCCAACTAGCCTGTTTACGCAGATCGCTTAACTCCCCTATATACTCCTCTTGAAGTAAACATGGGTTATACTGATTTGCAGAAATAAACTGTGGTTTTAACACACTAGCAAGTGCCATAATCAAATCTCTAATTGATGCAGATACAGGGTTAAATGCACAATTTATACCACCTTTTATTACCATGTATATCATTGAGTTACACAGTAAAAATACGCGACATTAAAATGACGCGCAAATAAAGCACCGCAACTAAGGAACTATAATGACCAAGCAAACCCGCTGCTCATGGCTCGACACCAGCAAACCCGACTACGTTGCATACCACGATAACGAATGGGGAGTGCCAGTGTATGACGATAAAAAACTGTTTGAATTTTTAACGCTGGAGTCGGCGCAAGCAGGATTGAGTTGGTACACTATTTTAAAAAAGCGTAATGGTTATAAAAATGCTTTTGCCGATTTTGATGTACACAAAGTAGCAGCATTTACCGAGCAAGATATTGAGCGACTAATGCTTGATGCGGGTATTGTGCGCAATCGCTTAAAAATTGCTGCTACTGTAAATAACGCCAAATGCTTTATTAAAATTCAGCAAGAGTTTGGCAGTTTCAGTAACTATCAATGGCAGTTTGTTGGCAATAAGCCGCAAGTAAGTAATTTAAATTCTGCTGACAACGCCCCAGCAATTACCCCTACCTCAAGCGCATTTGCTAAAGATTTAAAAAAGCGTGGTTTTAAGTTTTTAGGGCCAACAACCGTATACGCCCATATGCAAGCCTGCGGTATGGTTAACGATCACAGTAATAACTGTTTTAGAAAAGAAGAAGTTATGAGGCTAGGGGCTAGGGGCTAGGGGCTAGGGGCTAGGGGCTAGGCAAACAGTCTGATTTCAGGCTTTTAATCAAGCCTCTGTAATTATTACATTTAGTGAAATTTATTTTCACCAAGAGCTGTGTATAACAACACAAAAAAAGAACAGTACACCTATTTATAAGTCTCTATAGCTCAGCGTCTCTAACCCTCTTAGCGAATATTGTTACTAAGACTAAGTCGCACTACGTACGCGCGTCAGCAAGCTAAACGCTGTGCTTGGTTATTTTTTACCTAAAGCCTGAACCCTGACACCTAAAACCTGATAGCTGCCCTTAATTTTTAGTCTCTCGACAAGTTATATTTTTTCATTTTTTCGACCAAAGTAGTGCGGCGTACCCCGAGTATTTCAGCGGCGCGGGCAACTACATAATCAAAGCGCTCTAATGCTTGAGTAATTAAGTTAATTTCTAGCTCGGCTAAGTATTCTTTAAGCTCAATCCCTTCGCTGGGTAACAAGCCTGAATCTGCTGCTGTAGAGTGTTCGGTTTCATCGTCATAATCGCTAAAGTCGGTGCTAAATATGTCGTTAAAAGCATCGCGCTCCATTAACTCTTCTGGGTACTGCGGCTCATAGGCTTCAACTTCAATATAACGATACTTAGCCGGTAAATCAGGAACATCGACCACTTTTTCTGGGAACATTATCACCATTCGCTCAACTAAGTTTGCAAGCTCGCGAATATTACCCGGCCAACTATGCTCTTTTAAACTCTCGACCGCGCGCTCAGTAAACTTAGCGGTTGAGCCACTTTGCTCATTAACGCGGCGCATTAACTCTTTTAATAACAGCGGTATGTCATCGGCGCGCTGAGTAAGCGACGGGCTTTCAATAGGGAATACGTTTAATCGGTAGTATAAATCTTCACGAAACGTGCCTTGCTCTATCATCGTTTCGAGGTTGCGATGGGTTGCAGCAATAATACGTACATCGGCTTGAATCGCTTTTGTACCACCTACTCGCTCATAACTGCGCTCTTGCAATACGCGCAGTAATTTAACTTGCATTTGCAGCGGCATATCGCCTATTTCATCTAAAAATAGCGTACCGCCTTGCGCCAGTTCAAAACGCCCTTTACGAGCAGAAATAGCCCCTGTAAATGCACCTTTTTCATGGCCAAACAATTCGCTTTCGAGCAACTCTCCCGGGATCGCACCACAGTTAACTGGTACAAAAGGCCCTTTAAGGCGTTTAGACAATAAATGTACGTTACGCGCCACTACCTCTTTACCTGTGCCCGACTCACCTAAAATAAGTACATTAGCATCGGTTTTGGCTACTTGTTCAATTAAAAAGCGCAGGTCTTTAACCGCCGATGTTTCACCCACTAAGCCGTCAAAGGTATTATGTGGCTTACTGTGTTTGTGCTCATTAGGCAGCATACGTTGATATTGTTGGCAATCATGTAATAACTGCGTGGTTACTTCGTGGCTAAATGGCTCACAAATCAACCCAACCACATTAGCAATACTCAATAAAGGTTTGAGTGTTTCGCCAATTAGCAAAAAAGGAAACGTAGGGTAGCGCTTAATTAAACTTTCGTGATCAAGCGCCTGCAGTGCACCTAAAATTACAATGCATTCTTTACTTTGATACTTACTACACGCTTGCTCAAAGTCGGCTTCCGTTTGTAATTGCACCGCTTCACCAATAAAAGTAAGTGAGGCATATAATCCTATCGAGCGATTGTTATTATTATCTAAAATTAAGATCATATTTAGCGGGCCATTCATTTCACTAATTTATTTTGTTAATCAAATTGTAAGCCAGTTGAAATTGTATGCAAGCACTAGTGGCGACTTTTTGACATTAACGCCAAAAAACAGACACTTTAATTAAAGCAACAATACTTAAGGATTAAGGTTATAAAGGCCCCCTACATTCGCATAATAAGTTAATCGCAAAGCTTAATACTTAAATTAGAGAATAAAGTCACTTTATAATAAAAATATTCACTAATATTTACTTAAGTTGCCGCTTTAAATGCCGATAAGTAAGTATATATAAAATGCTTGGCATTATAATTGCTGGCATTGTATTAATATTTTTAGTTATCAAAATTTAGGATCTTCTCATGGCACATGCATCAATTAAAAAATACGGTCAAGTTCGTGCAAGCAGTATTAGCGAAATGACACCTTACGAACAAATAAACCTAATTTTTAGTAACATTATCGGGCGCTTAGCTGCAACCAAAGGTTTTATTGAACGCAAAGAAATTGAAAAAAAGGGCGAAAACATTTCAGCCTGTATTTTACTTTTTGGCGCATTACAAGACACACTTAATTTTGACGTTGAGCAAGGCTCAGGAATTTCAAATAATTTAGCTGCGTTATACGACTATTGCCAACGTACATTAACTAAAGCTAACTTAAATAACGATACAGCAGCAATTATGGAAGTTTCTAGCATAGTAAAAGAAATAAAAGAAGGGTGGGATAATATTCCTGCTAGCGAACGCTCTCCTGCAGTTTAATTTATTATGCCTTTAATAACTGACCAACAGCCAGCAGAGCAAATTAAACAATTGCTCTGCGAGCTTGAAACACTGGTAAATAACAACGATGCTGACGCGGCAGCTTTACAGCTTGAAGCGTTAAATACGTGTTTAAAAAGCTGGTGCGAAAGCAATGAGCAGCCAAGTAGTGACGAACTTATAGCAACACAAGCGCATATTAATGCTATTTTAACTCAAGCTAACATCCATAAAGACGACTCGTTTAAAGCCTTGTTAAAGCATAAAAAGTCAGACAAAGCGATCAGCGCTTACAAAAGCACTTAAAAAGACAGTTAGCATAATAAGAAGTAAATTAAACGATGGTGTTGCCCACTGCTCTTCTCTAAAGCGCAACGCCCTATTATCATCTTTATAAATAAGTTATTTAAAGATCATTTTTCACAAAGAGAAAACAATGAGGGGGAATGAGGAGTAAATTAAACACATAATTGAGTGTCTTTTTTCTTCTCTAAAGCGCAGCGCCCTCTTATCCTCTTTGTGAATATATTTACTTAAATCAAATTGCGAATTAGAGGAGAATGTGAAGCCAATGAAACCAATAGTAATTTTTAACGCAAAAAGTGCGGCATTGTTGTGATTAAGTGAAACCGCACTTATAGAACTGAAAACTGCCTTTTCGCAAGCTCAGTGTTTGTATTAGCCTAAAGCCTAGTATATTCCCTAGAGCTTGAGCCCTTAACTACTTAGACTTTCTAACTACACCTGGCATATTATCTAACTGAGATTGAAGATAACTATTCGTTGAGTTTAAACCTGCCACCAATAAATCCATGCTGTTGTACTGCGCATAAAGGCGCGACTCTAACGACTGCATTTTACGTGCAAACGATACTCGCTGGTCATCAATTCCACGAAGCTGACCTTCTTTACTCTCTATTCTGTTTTGAATTAAGCCATCAGATTTAGTATAAAAGTTCATTAGCTCATCAAACGATTGGGCAAAGCCGCCTTCGTCTTTATTTTCGCCAATAAAAAACTGCTGCACTAAATCAACATCATTTTTTACTTGCTCATCTAAGCGTTCGCTATCTAAGCTTAACTTACCGTAACGATCAGACTCAACACCTAACTGCGACAGAGACAAAGAGTTACCATCGCCTAAGTCAACACTGTTGGTAACTTCTTGCCTTAGCTTTGACATAACACCGCGCAGCAGTGAATCACCTGCCATTACGCCAGCACCACTTTCGCCAGACTTACCCAAGTTTTTACTCAACTCTAACAGCTCATTATAATTTTTAATAAAACTATCTAGCCCTGCTTTTATATTGTTGTTATTTTCTTTAACGGTTAGCTTACTCAGATCGTCGTCAACACCTTGTGCTTTTTTAGCGGTAATAGTCACGCCATCAATCACGTTTTTAAATTCGTTAGTGCTACTAGTTACTGTTACTGTGCCGTCAATAGTTATTGACGCATCAACAGCGGTAACTACTTCAGCGACGTTTTGCACTCCAGCTTTATCAAACGCTAAACGCGAAAGGCCTAGGGTATCGGTGTTGTTAGCATCGTCATCGGCCACTGCTATTTTAATTTGGTTTTCAAGCCCACTGGTTTGAGCCGAAAACACTAAGCGTTGACCAGTGTCATCGGTAATTATAGTAGCGTTTATACTTTTGTTATCTTTACTGTTGTTTATTGCATCGCGCACTTCGCTAAGCGTTGCTGTGCCTGACACTGAAATATCAAAACTATTATCGCCCGAGCTTAACGTCATAGTGCCAGCGCCAACAGGATTAGCAGCATTAAACGCACTCGACATTATTTTATGCTCAGTCGCTAAATTATTTACTTTTACCGAGTAGCCACCAGGTTGGGCGTCTTTATCTGAGCTAAGCGATATAAAGTCATCATTACCTGATATAGTACGCTTTTGATAGTTATCGGCTTCGCCTAATGCACTCATCGACTCTTGTACTTTTTCAAGTGCAGCTTTAAGCGCACCTACAGCGGAAATATCGGTAGTTAAGTTAGCTTCTTTTCTATTTAAACGTGATTCAAAAGGCGCTTTTTCGGCATTAACCAATGCACCCACAATTTCAGATACTTGTAAGCCTGAACCTAAGCCAGTAAACGAAATAGCCATGTTTATACCCCTTTTACACTATTAAATAAAAAACAAAAAACTTAAAAAACGCAGCTACTATTTAGTTATATAGCTATACTGTTTGGTCAATTAATAAACCCGCAGTTTCAGACAGCTTAGACACTAAACTTAACACTTCTTCCGAAGGGTATTGTTTAATAACATCGCCAGTTGCCTTATCGAGCACTTTAATTACATCGCGACCTGAATCTTCATCAACCTGAAATTGCAAACTGCGGTTCATTTCGCCCATAAAATCCTGCAATTGCTGCGCCACTTTTTCCAGCTGTTCACGCTCTAACGGTTGCTGCTGCGTAGCTGTGTCGGCATTACTTTGATACTGCTGTGCTTGTGAACCGCTTTTTTTAACATCGTCAATGGCACTAGCCGTTAGTACTGCACTTGCTTGCCCTGCTTTACTTTCGCTAGCTTGCCCTGCTTTACTTTCGCTAGCTTGCCCTGTATTACTTGCCGTTACTAAAACTTCTGCGCCTGAGGTAATTGTATTCATAACGCCCCCTAAATAGTTTTAATCATTGTACACTATTTATAAATTAGCTTAATTTAGCAAGTTAAACGACAAAAGGAGATGAACAAAGCCATCTCCTTTTTTAAATTACTAATACTGACTTTGGTATTAGTTAGCTATTAATAAGCTAATGAACTACTAACCTAATTAACTATTAACCTAATAAGCTAAGTGCTGCTTGTGGTAACTGGTTCGCTTGCGACAAAATTGACGTACCTGCCTGTTGCAATATTTGGTTTTTAGTCATTTGCGCTGTTTCTGTCGCAAAGTCGGTATCTTGAATACGGCTACGTGATGCAGATACGTTTTCAGAAACATTTGCCAAGTTACTAATCGTATAGCCAAAACGGTTTTGTACCGCACCCAAGTCAGCTCGTTGTGAGTCAATACTAGCCAGTGCAGCATCAATAACAGCAATTGCACTCTGTGA
>TARA_R110000772_G_scaffold103600_3_pt1 | contig 56674 bp, 57 predicted proteins | sample TARA_R110000772 | Tara Oceans TARA_R110000772 (sample SAMEA4397948) | marine metagenome | biome: Polar Biome; feature: [SRF] surface water layer (ENVO:00010504); material: water (ENVO:00002006), including particulate matter (ENVO:01000060) such as... | depth 5 m | reverse complement strand
CTGTCTGACTTAAACAAAACGGTCTCCTAGAAACCCGGGGCGATTCAGTTCTTGTGTTGGATGTTGGCCCACGTGGAGGTATCTACAAATGAGCACACAGATTATTGAGAACAACGGCGTGCCCGAGTATGCGGTGGTGCCAATTGCCGACTACCGGACATTAATCGAAAAGGCTGAAATGCTGGACGATGTAGCCGCTTTTGATAAGGCCGAAGCCACACTGGCGGCAGGTGAGGATGAACTGGTGCCGTCTGATATCGTTGATTTATTACTGGCCAATGTGAACGCGGTGAAAGTTTGGCGTGAGTACCGTGGCATGTCACAGGCTACTCTGGCTGATGCTGCGGGCCTGTCTCAGGCGTATATCGCACAGATTGAGACCGGCAAGCGTGAAGGACGGGTTGATGCCTACAGGGCCATTGCCAGTGTGCTGGATGTCAATATAGATGACTTGGTGTAATAATCGGGTTTACGAGATACTTAATCAAAAGTGCTCGTTGACCTTAAAAATGATCTGGAAACTTCATAAAGGCTTGGGCAGCCCGGCAGAATCTTTGATCAAACCACCTCAGCTCATGCCTACCCCACCAACAACCACACACTAGCAGGAGGCTCTAGTCAAATTGTCCCAGCTAAAAACAAAATGGTTTATGGGATACCTAGTGCAGTCCAATACATCTTGCTGCAGTCGGTCGCGCAGTAGATCGCCCAAAGTCTTTACCATATTCGCTAATCGGTCTCTCCGGGCCAATTCGCTCAGTAACGTTGCTTTGTCGATACCCTTGCCACTCGCGAGGGGATTCATGTAGAACCCGGCAAGAACAACTGCAACCTCGACAGCTTTTTCCACGATCGGGTCCACCGGCAGGGGCTCCGGGACATATGAGCCGTTCCGTGCTAGCCGAATAGGAAAAGGTAGGCACTCATCCATGAGGAATCCGTTCAAGCCAACGAGCCTGCCCCACAACCTTCCGTAGGCGTCTACCGCACGCCTAATATTCTCCACCGCCTGTTTGTGGTCACTAAACGCCAACCGGTCAAACGAGCGCAGGTGTCTTTCAGCGTATTCAATGTCCGAGGCAATTTCGTACGGGATGGTCGCAGCGGGGCGTATGGTTGGCGGCATTTGCTTAAGATTTATTTTGAGAGAGGCTTCTCTATGAGTCCGGACAGGGGGATTATCTTTGCATGTCTACCGCATTCAGCGAATTATAGTGCGTATGTAAAGAGCTAGGCCAATACTTCCAGGCCCTTTTCTGCCACCAGGTTCAGCAACTTCAAAGAAGGACCATTGGGCCTTTTTTGGCCCTGTTCCCATTTCTGCACCGTGGATTTACCCGTGTTCAGATACGCAGCGAACACCGCCTGACTGGCTTTGTTTTTGACGCGAATGCGCTTGATCTGCACCGCGGTGAACTCTTTCACCGGCGGCAGACAAAGAGCATCAAACTCCCGCAAGGTGGTCTCGCTCATCGTACCAGCCTTATGCAGGTCTTTTGCACTGTCGTGGACCGTCTCCAAAATCGACTTATTCATTGTCCTCTACCTCGATTAACGCACCATGCTCGGCTGCGTTTAGTCGCATTTGGTGCCTGTAGATGCCTGCCATTGCTAGACGTTGCCGATCAATTCCGGTCACTCCCACTCTATTGTAAATAAGCCTTTCTTATCTTTTATATTCAATGGGTTATTTTCCCTCTAATTCGTAATGCCATGAAAAATACCATGCTCAGAAAATGCGTAAAATACTTGGATTATTAGGCAATTGGCCGCTGCCTCACAGCTCCCTAGGCCACCTTCCGTGCTTTGACTTCGAGGTGTATACCCTCTTGCTCCTGCAGGTAGTGGATCACAGCAAACAGGTTACTCGCCTGGGGATTCCCTTTCGGCCCGAACATGCGCATGAGGCTCTTGCTCGATTTGTCGAAGACTTGGGAGAGCTCCTCGAACCCCATCGTTGCGTTGATATAGTCACGCAGCACTGCCTTGCCGGTATCGACGTCACCGGAGAGCAGGCATTCGACCCCTTCCTGCAGCAGGGCCTTACGGAACGCAGGATCGCGCTGGGCGCGTGCCCGAATGGTGTCCTTAAAATCTTTTGTCAGAGCCATCATTACACCTCTTGCCGTTTTCGGCGTTTGTAGTCGCGCCAATGCCCTTTTGCAGCCGCAATATCCGCATCCTGGCGCTTTTTCGTGCCGCCCGCGAGCAATAACACCAACCGGTCGCCCTCCTTGCCGAAGTAAATCCGATACCCCGGACCAAAATCAATCCGGTATTCATAGACGCCGGCACCGACTCCTTTGACATTGGAGAGGTTACCCTGCGCCATCCGATAGATTGCTGTCGCCACCTTGACCGCCGCGGCTACATTCAGACGAATGAACCATTTGGCATATGGACTGCTTCCCTCGGCATCAAGGTATTCTTTAACCTCGATCATGTGATCCGGATGGTAGCATATATGTTACCTTTATCAACGCCCAAATAGTCATCCATTTTCGCCCACGGGGGAATTGTCGTCCCCATGGTCTCGCATTCGCCCCTGCAAAGCCTGGTAAACAAACTGTCTGGCCGCGTTCTGTTTACCTGCATTGTCGTTCACCTCGACGAGTAGCCGAATCTGCTCGCTGACTTCGACAGCCTTATTCAATCGGGTGGCAGCGTCCATCGCCCCGCCATACGCCTCCACCACATCGATGCTGGTCACCTCGTAACCCCACTCGTCACTCAACCAACGCAGTGCCGCCATGGCGCCATGGCGGTACCGAGAGCAAATGCCGATAAGCCTCGTCCCTGTGTCCACACAGGGAAACAGAAACGAGTATAATTCTTTCCCCGATAGGTCAACCAGTAATGTCTGCCTCAATCCGGAAGCAAGGCCAGGTCACCCTTGCGCTCACTTGCCGTATCCAATTCCACCTCAATAACTACCTCTCAAGCAAATGCGCCGAAGCGTAAATAGCCAAATACGCCAAGGAAAACTTCTTATTTCTCTCGTATTGACCGGCAATACTGAAACACTAAGCACGTATTGCAAACACCCTTTCTAGCTCTATATTCGTCTTTTTATCGGCGCTGGTATTTGGATTTCAGGTGCATTTGATTATGGCAGTGCAGAAAAGTAAGAACACTCTCTCGCGTCGTCTTATGCTTGCATCGTGCCTCGCTGTGCTGGCCATCGTCGGGGGATGCGGTGCAGCAACACCTCAAACCGGGATATGGCTCGGAATTTACGACAAGAACGACCGCATCGAAATTCTCTCCGCCGACAAGGCAAGGGTGATGGCGCTATTCGGCAAGCCTATCGATGTCTGGGTGAACAGGAGTCCCGCCGCAAGCGATTTTGGCCAGGAGATCCGGGATGCCGAGAACGCGCTTGCCACGTTCGAGATGGTCGATGTCACCTACAGCTATGACAAGGAAAACGACGCACTAGTTTTCGAGTCTGAGACTCGTGGCAGCCGAAGGCTGGAGTACATCGGCGGGGACATGATGGACGAGAAGGGGACCATGCGGAGCTATCTGCTTCAGAGGTAGGGATTGCAGCAGACGCGCCATGGATGGCAGGCCGATCTATGGCAGAAAATACACGTCTGCGATATTTTCGCGCGAAAACTGCGCGAGGCCCTTTCTATAAACGCCAAGGTTTCGAGCGGGGGTGTGGCATGAAAACTTGCTCGCTGATCACGTTCGCGACGCTGATCTCAAGCGCCGCATGCGCATTAGCGCAGACGGAATCGTTTCCGGTCGTCCAGACAGAAACCGCCTACCTTGATACTTGTGAGCAGGAATGGGGGCAGCGCGAACCTGCTGCGGCTCCTTGGGCGCGAGCCGAATGCCAGGTCAAATGGCGATGGGCCATGGCGGCGGGGCCGCTGCTCTGAGAATCCGTGGTGTCACTTTGCGATCACTCGGCTGCCCGCAGTTCCCCGGCGCATCAATGGGCCACGAAAAGGTCATGCTGGCTAGCATACCTGGCCGTCAGCCGTTTGTGATCGCCGTCTATAGTCGTGCTGCACCGACCGGCCTGGAGCTGGCTGTTTATGAGGTCGACGCCGACTTCAGTGGTGTCATGCCTGACATGGCGGCGTTGCAGTCGGGCCGTTATCCTGGCGGTGGGGGCCGTGCCTTTGCAGTTGATCCCACCGGATGGGCCGCTGAATGTCCTGATCCGGAATAGATACCAGGCCCACTCTTTTTGGTACAAAAAATGGGGACTTAAACCATTTGAAACAGATGTTTGTCTACAACATTACCGACCAAAATCCATCAATTCCACTCACTCCCACTCGATTATCAATAAGGGTTTTTTATCTTTTTTTATCAATGGCTTATTTTCCCGGTAGACAGCGATACCATGAAAAATACCATGCTCGGAGAATCCTTAAAGATAAATTCATTCTGAGCCCAATCACTGGCCTGATAAACACGAATTTTGGACAGACCTCGTATCCTACTCACCGGGTTTGTGAATATCTGCAGAAAAATATTTCCGTCCGGTTACATGGGTAGGATCAAGTCTTCATCCACCCACATGGCCAGGCACCACAGTACCGTCCAGAAGTTAATGGTAAAGGTGGCCATGGCGCCGACCATCATCATGGCTTTAGAGTAGCGAGACAAGCGACCACCAGTGGCGACAGCGCGCGTAGGTGCACAACAGTTTGATAGCCCGCAACAGCGGCAAGGCCGCCATTGACGATGGTGGCCAGGTGTGTTTTGGGTGATCAATTCGTTGTTCGACCATGAAAGTCGCGGCCAATACAGCTGGAACTCGAGTCGGTACTCTATATCCGAATTATCTATTCTGTAAAAACTTCTCTTATATCTATCGATTCATCCACAATCTTTTCTCGATCAGCAGTTTTTCCCTCTGCAAGAGATCGCTTGGCCATCATAAATTCCTTCGGGCGGTTAATCGCATCTACTGCCAGAAGTTTGTCTCCTTTAAAGTAATACGCGGAAAAACTACGGCCTGTGCTTACGTCACCACGCAGAACAACAGTGTCAAAGCCTAGCGAGAAACCGGCGATTTGCAGCTTCAAGTTGTACTGATCGGACCAAAACCAGGGCAACGCGCGATAAGGCTCCAACTTCCCGCACAACGTTTTGGCGGCGACTCTAGCCTGGTCGTTGGCGTTTTGTACTGACTCCAAGCGAATCCGGGCATCATAAATTGGGCTGTAGTGATTTGTACAATCACCAGCCGCGACGATATCGTGATCACTGGTGCGCGCATATTCATCTACAACGATCCCATCGTCGACGTCTAGCCCAGCAGCCTCCGCTAGTTCGGTAGCAGGGAGCACTCCAACACCGATTAGAACAATGTCGGCTTGAAGAGTTTCACCGTCAATCAGGCTGACTCCTCTTACGCTAGTGACGCCCTCGATCTGCTTGATCGAGGCATTGGTCATGATGTTGGTCCCTTCTTCGCCATGCACACGAGTATAGAAAGCAGATACTTCCGGAGAAGTAACCCTGGCCAGCACGCGGGGTAGAGCTTCCAGTACGGTGACACTCATCCCCATTTGGCGCATTGAGGCTGCTGCTTCCAATCCAATATAACCACCACCAACAACTACTGCAGATTTGCCCTCGCCTATGTATCTACGAATTTTATGCGCATCCTGTAGGTTGCGCAGGTAGCACACGCCATCTAATTCAGATCCTAGGATCGGGACTTTACGGACTTTTGCGCCAGTAGTCAGAGCCAGTTTAGTGTAGGAAATTTCCCCACCACCTTGAAGAATGACTTTTTTGCTATCGCGGTCGATAGTTGTGGCTTTTCTGCCCAGCAATAGGTCAACGTCGTTCATTTCATAGAACTCCGCCGGCCTAATGAGTAACTCACTATCACTTTTTTCACCGCTAAGTGCTGCCTTTGAGAGCGGTGGGCGGTGATAAGGGGCCATAGGATCGGCGCCTATCATTGAAATTTTTCCCTCCCAGCCTTCCTGACGCAGTGATGTTGCTAACTGAGCAGCGGCGTGACTGCCGCCAATAATGACACAGTGTTCCATTTTCTAAGTACCCTCTCAATATAAGGCGTTATTGTAAAATTTTAGCGTCTGATAAAAAATTCTGGAGGGGCGGCTGCACAAACTCTGGAATTTGAAATATTTTTTGGGTCAACCTTACCCTTCCCCCGATTTTGGAACCAATACTAGGCGTTCTTGTCAACTTAATCATTCGTCCATTCGTCATCCCGAAACTGAATGGTATTCCCTACCCGTTTCAGTTGGTCGTCCTCCTTCAACCGCTAACCTTTCTGAAAGATGTATAGAACAAAGCCTGACGCAAAAAGAAATACCTATTCGCGACAATTTTGGGCGACGCAGTTAATCCGTGCGCGCCTTGGCCGCTGCCGCCTTCCTGTCCAGATAGGCCTGCATCGCAGCATCCCGTTGCGCGCAAATAGTGATGATATCCGGGAGAGACGCCGTCTTGGACAGAAGCGTTCGGACCAGGGGATAATGAGTGGTCAGCTCCCACTGATATTGTTGTCGGGTGACAACTCCCACGAGTGACAGTGAGAGGTACAAATAATACGCGGCTGCAGAGGAGGAAAGCTCGAGTATCTTGGGGTGATCCTCAAGAAGGATTTGAACCGCGTCCATTCCACGCTCAATGACCGGCCGGACTTCTCGCACATGCAATGGTTCGTTCGACCCCGCCCAGAAGACACCGGGAAATAAACGACGGGATGGCGACTCAACATAGAGCTCTACAAACTTCATCAGTTGACGTTGCCTGCCACGGAGTTCCGCCGTCCCCGGGAACAGCGCAGAGCCCGGGAATACCTCATCGAGATACTCCAGAATCGCCGACGTTTCCGACAGCGCCAGTTGGCCATGCGTGATGAAGGGTATCTTGCCCATCGGGCTGTTGTGTCGGAATTCGCTGTCCATACTGGCACTGACATGCCGTTCCCGATACTCCACCTGCTTGTGGCACAGCGCAGCCAGGACAGTGTTGTAGCAGTTACTGACGGGCGATCCGTAAACTTCAATCATTCCGAACTCCCATTATCCTACCTGCGATGTTATTCAGGCTCGAATACAATTACGCCATCGCTTGCAATCACTTCCCCTTCGGTAGCACTACTGCCGGGGTCGTCGAACTCACGCCACAGTCGCTGCTCGAGTTTTCTCACATTGGCCAGATGCTGTTCTTTAACATGGCCATAGCCGCGAATATGCTCCGGCAGGGAAAGGATCTCCACAGCGGTGTCGTAATTCACCGGCGTTATTCCGCGGCACAGACGAGCCACCGTATCGTAGTATTCGGATACAAGGCTACGCTCCATTTTACGCTCAGCGGTATAGCCGAATACATCGAAGGCAGTGCCCCTGAGTACTTTCAGATGCTGAAGAACGCTAAAACCACTTTGCATCCAGCTGCCGTACTCGCGCTTCTTCGGAAGGCCGGAATAGCCGTCCTTTCTGGACAGCAGGGGCGGAGCCAGATTGAATTTCAGTGTGATATCACCCTGAAATGTCTCCTTTAACTGCGTCTTGAATTCAGGCGATGAATAGAGTCGCGCAACTTCATACTCATCCTTGTAGGCCATCAGCTTGGCAGCGTAGGTCGCTACGGCCCGTGTCAGGGCTTGATCTCGATCAGGATAATCGGAATCTATTCGCGCTACACGCTCAACCAATTCACTGTATCGATTGGCATATCGGCGATTCTGGTAGTCTTCCAGTAGCTTTGTGCGGTGCTCAACAATCCCATCGACGGACTTCGGGCTAGTGCTTCCCGTCCCCGAGTTGCCGACGCTCTCCAACAACTGCTCAACACGCTCGGGGGCATGTGCACACAGCCGCCCGAGATTGAACGCCTCTACATTAAAGTCAATGGACACCCCATTAATTTCAATGGCTCGGATAATTGCCTCAGGCGAGACAGGAACCAGTCCCATTTGGCTGGCAAAGCCCACCAGCATCATGTTCGCGGCGATGGAGTCCCCACACAGTGTCTGGCCCAGGCCACTGGCATCAAGGGCGTGGACAGAGTCCTTCCCCACCATGGCGTGGAACTGCTCCAATAATTCACGGTTGCCAAACTGAAGGTCCGGATTGAACTGAAAAGCCGCTGTCGGCGTTACCTGGGTATTGGCAACGATACTTGAGCGGTCCTTGCCGACAGTCACCAGTGGTTCGGGAGATTGTGCGGCCACCAGATCAAACGCCAGCACGAGGTCAGCTTCGCCCGCGCTCAGCCGCTGGGCACCGATATTCTCCGGGCGAGAAGCGATGCGTAAATGGCTGTAAACCGCGCCGTTCTTTTGCGAAAGGCCGGTCATATCGAATACGGATGTGTACTTGTGTTCCAGATGCGCCGCCATTGCCAGTATTGCCCCAACGGTGACAACACCGGTGCCGCCAATGCCCGAGATCATCACGCCATAGCTTCCCTCAGCCTCGGCGATGAGCGGTATGGGCAAATCCGCAAATATCGAACCGCTGATATCGGCCTTCTCCGGGCGACGCAACTCCCCCCCCTCCACCGTAACGAAGGATGGACAAAAGCCCTTCACACAGCCGTAATCCTTGTTACAACTGGATTGATCCACCGCTCGCTTACGGCCCAACTCCGTGTCCTTGGGGACAAGACTGACGCAGTTGGACTGTACCGAGCAATCGCCACAGCCCTCGCATACGGCAGAGTTTATGAACATCCTTTTTGCGGGGTCGGGGAACTTACCCCGCTTCCTGCGTCGACGCTTTTCCGCGGCACAGGTCTGCTCATAAACCAGCACCGTGAGACCTTCGACATTCCGCAATCGATCCTGAATCTCCAGCAGCTTGTCCCGGTGATGTACTTCAACACCGGGCGCGAGTTTGCTGGCCTCGCTGTATAACTCCGGCCGGTCCGACACCACGACACATTCACGCGCTCCTTCGGCCAGTACCTGCCTCGTTATCTCTCCCACCGAGAGATTGCCCTCGACAGGCTGCCCTCCAGTCATGGCGACCGCATCGTTATACAGTATTTTGTAGGTAATATTGCAACCCGAAGCGGCGGCGGCCCGAATCGCCAGTAAGCCCGAATGATAGTAGGTACCATCGCCCATGTTCTGGAAAATATGTGGCAGTCGGGTGAAATGCGCCAATCCAATCCACTGAGCACCCTCTCCCCCCATATGGGTGTTGGGCATCATGTAGTCGTGGTGGTACAGGGCCATCGCGTGGCAGCCGATACCCCCCGCAGCGTAGCTGCCTTCGGGTTTCTTCAAACCCGTGTTATGTGGGCAGCCTGAACAGAAAAACGGCGCGCGGACGATTGCTGGTCGCGTCTGTGACTCGGAGAAAGCTTTATTCTCTTTTACGCGGTTCATGCAAGCCTGCACCGTAGAAGCACTGACACCTGCCTGTTCTAAGCGCTGGTAAATCACCAGGGCAATATCCGATGGATCCAGTTGAACATCGTCGGGAATCTGCAAGTTACCGGTCTCGTCGCGCTTCCCAGTGATGCGGGGCGCACCAGCATCCCCATATAAAATTTCGGTGGCCTGTGGCTGCACTACCGCTCTCTTTTCCTCAACAAACAGCAATTCCGGGTGGCGATGCGCGAAATCTTTGAGGCCCTGCGGTTCGAGTGGCCAGACACAACCAACCTGGTACAGGGAAACCCCGAGAGCCGCTGCGCTCTCTCTGGTTAATCCCAGACTACTTAGCGCCTGAAGCACATCCTGGGTAGCCTTACCGGCCGTGACAATCCCAAGCGAAGGCTTGCTCGATTCGATCAGGACGCGGTCAATACCGTTGGCACGAACAAACCGATGGACTAGGGGAATACGATAGCGATTAGCCACAACGTCGCTACGCAGTCGATCAATATGCGTGGAGACAAAATGCACCCCTTCCGGTGGGAGCTCTCCCTTGTCTGGAAGGTCAAGCTGGTAACGCTGTGCATCCACATCCACCGTCGCGGTCAGTTCCAGCGTCTCGTTTGTTGCTTTCAGCGCAGTGTACAAGCCCGAGTAGCGCGACATTGCAATACCGAGGACGCCCATATCAAGGCAATCCTGCACATTGGCTGGTGCAAGTATCGGGATGCCGCAATGAATCAATGCGCCTTCACTTTGTGCCGCCAGTGTGGATGATTTGCCTGCATGATCATCACCGGCGATCACCAGCACCCCGCCGTGTTCATGACTGCCGCCGTAGTTACCGTGCTTGAGTGCATCGCAGGATCGGTCCACTCCCGGTGCCTTCCCGTACCACAGCGCGAATACACCATCCACTGTGGTCTCGGGTGTCTCAGCCAGTTGCTGTGTTCCCCATATGGCCGTCGCCGCGGTATCTTCATTGACGCCGGGCTCGAAAATCACTTGGTTCTCATCGAGCAGCGATTTAACCTGCCACAGGGCCTGATCGTAGCCACCGATGGGCGAGCCGCGATAACCGGAGATATAGCCTGCCGTGTTCAGTCCCGCCGCACGGTCCAGTTCACGCTGCAGGATCGGGAGCCTGACCAATGCCTGAGTCCCCGACATCAGCACCGTGGTGTTACTGGCAAGGTATTTATCTTCGAGAGCGACATCCCTGAGCGGCATATTAGTCACCATTTATTTATCGAGTTATGGCAGACCACACTAGCCCCGCGATTGGCTGCCGTGAATGACAGAACAAGCCCGGAATGGGCCGAAGGTGACAAAAGCAGCAAAAACGCTCCCAAATGCTAGCGGCCGGATCTGGCCGCCAACCACTAACTTCTTTCTACGCTACCCGGTCGGACACCGGTCCAGCGTAGAAACGCCCTTGAAAATGCGCCGTACTCCGAAAAACCCAGACGCGATGCGATCTCGGATAATTCCATGTCGCCACGTTGTATATAGTGAAACGCCATTTCTTCGCGGAGCTGTGCCAGAAGCGTGGAATAGGTGACCCCCTCCTCTTTCAGGCGCCTGAGGAGAGTCCGTTCAGTGAGGTGCAGCATTTCAGCGGTTTGTTGTTTTGAAGGTGGACCCAACGCAAATTGCGCGACTAGCGCATCGCGCACCAGCACGCTGAATCGGTCTTCCATTCGAATCTCGAGCTCCCGGTTGGCGATCCCGTCAAGCGCTGCCGCCAGTGACTCGTCAGCGCCGAGTATGGGCTGGTCGAGATCCACTCTTGAGAAGCTGATGCTGTCGAAGACCTTGCCATAATGGATATCACAACCAAAAAATCGCTTGAAGGCCGGGTCCAGCACGGGAGATGTATGTCTTACACACACGCTTTGTGGTGAAAAGTCCGACCGTGCGATCCAGCGCAGGAAATGCACCACACTGGACAATACCGTGTCATAGGACTGGTAGATCGGGGGCTTCTTCCCCAGGTCGAAATGAAACTCAAGGACCACCGTATCACCGCGGTGAATAAGTGTTGCGTTCGCGGCATCGGAGATCAGTCGGCAGTAGTGCGCAAAGCGCTGCAAAGCCCGGTACAGATCCACACTGCAGCTCATGGCATAGCCAAGGACATGAAACGTATCCGGGCGCACCTGACTGGCGACCTGAAGCCCAAACGCAGGGTCACGGACCAAATCCCGCGCAGTCTGCCACAACCGGGTGACCTCGCCCTGGCTGAATCGACTGCCCCCCTGATACAGGCGCTTGGGGTCGATACCTGCCTGTTCGAGACTCTGGGCAAATGCAATGCCCTCAAGCTCCATAGCACGCAGTATCGCCAGTACCCAGCCGGAGAGTACGGACTCCTGACTGAGCTTATGATGTCTTCCGATGAACTCCATCAGACATTTGGGTTCCGCGGCCATTGTTGAGTTGTAGGCAATTCTATCCGGATTTGTATCACGTTCTATTTCCGGTCATCCAAGCGATTCTCGAACCAGGCTGCTACATATACACCACCTGGGTCGACATAAATTCATACAGGCCATGCTTGCCATCCGCGCCGCCGATACCGGACTTTTTGATTCCGGCATGGAAGCCCTGAATAGCTTCAAAATTCTCCCGGTTGATATACGTCTCACCGAAAGCGAGCTCCCTGCACGCCTGTTTTGCGGCGGCAAGGCTGTTGGTGAAGATCGATGAGCTCAAGCCATAATTCGTATCATTTGCCCGTGTGATCGCCTCGTCCAGAGAATCGACAGCCGCCACCATCAGTAGCGGGCCAAACACTTCCTGCTGCATGATATCCATAGACTCGTCGACCCCAGCCAGTACAGAGGGCTGAAAGTGGAAACCCGGCTGATCGTTTGCTACGGCGCCGCCAGCGACTATTTCAGCACCTTTGGATTTCGCGTCACTGACCAGGCCCTCGATCCTGTTAACGGCCGAGGCGTTTATCAACGGCCCCATTTCGACTGGCAGCTCATCCAACGCGTCGCCATAGCTGATGCTTCCCATTTCATTGGCCAGTTTTTCCGTGAATTCGGCCAGCACCTGACGGTGCACGTATACTCGCTCTGGACAGTGACAGGCCTGGCCGGTATTGACCGTCTTGGAGGCCTTGAGAATCGCCACGGCGAGATCCACGTTGGCATCATCCATCACAATCGCCGGTGCTTTACCCCCGAGTTCGAGACTGACTTTGGTAATATTTGCGGCTGCCTGCTGATAGATTTTGGCACCGGCAGAACTGCTCCCGGTAAAACTGACCATATCAATACCGGCGTGTCCCGAAAGTGCCGCCCCTGTTACCGCACCACCGTAGACCAGATTGAATACGCCCTCGGGTAAAGCCGCCTCCGCAACAATTTTTGCAAATGCATTCGCGCTTAGCGGCGTCTCCTCGCTGGGCTTGATTACTACCGTGTTACCGGTAATCAAGGCCGGCGCCATTTTCCGGGCGATCATGAACAAGGGGAAATTCCAGGGAAGGATGCCCGCGACCACCCCGAGCGGCCGACGGAAGACAAAAATATCTTCACCCGGCCGATCACTGGTGACGATCTCACCTTCGATGCGTCGCGCCCACTCAGCCATATAGTCGATATATTCTGCGGTCAGCGACACCTCAAGAGCCGCCAAGGCTTTAACCTTGCCCTGCTCCAGGGTCACCAGCGAAGCCAATTCGTCTGCTCTGGCGCGTACTGCGGCGGAGAGTTTACGCAAGTATCCCGCTCGCTCGATGGCGGGCGTGCTCGCCCAGGAGGGTTGCGCTGAGCGAGCGCTGCCGATGGCTGCATCCACCACAGCCTGGTCGCCGTCCGGCGCCGAGGCAAGGCGTTGCCTTGTCGCGGGATTAAAAACATCGATCATCAGTCCTTCGGCAGGCTGAAAAACACCACCTACAAAGTGCTCCGTAATATCGGTAATTAGTTTCATGACATTCTCCAGTCCAGGGGACGCAAGTTACAAAAAGTCTGCTTCATCTACTGAGACAGAAAAGCCGGCATTCGCCCTGCTTCACGCAGGTGGTGTCGCCCTATCTCGTCTACCTGCGAACAACCAATCAGCCCCATCGTCCGCTCTGTTTCCTTGCGCAGGGTTTCCAGCACCGCTGACACCCCATTTTTACCACCAGAGGCCAGGCCATAGAGATAGGGGCGACCCACCATGCAGGCGCTGGCACCCATCGCTAAAGCCTTCACGATCTGGCTACCGCGTCGAATACCCCCATCCGCGATGATTTCCATTCGATCTCCAACCGCGTCGACGATATCCGCTACTCTGTCAATGGAAGCGGAAACGCCATCAAGCTGGCGCCCGCCATGATTGGAAACCACGATCGCGGTAGCACCGATGTCAGCAGCCCTGACGGCATCCTCTACTGACATGATGCCCTTGATGGCAAAGGGTTTACCCCAGTAACGGATCAGTGATTCAGCGCGCTCCCAAGTGATGTTGCGGTCCATGATGGAGGCAAACAGTACCGCCAGTGAAGACAGGTCTCCTCCCTCCGATGAGCGGCCGCGGCAGTTGGGCAAATCAAATTTTTCTCCCATCAGATACCCTGCACACCATCGGGGACGCAGGGAAAAATCAAGCAGACTGCGTAGCGAAAGTTTGGGGGGAACCGTCATCCCGGTGCGTGCATCCCGTTCCCGGCTACCGGGCACTACTGTGTCAACGGTCAGGCAGAGTGCGTCGTATCCGGCAGCTTTGCAGCGATCGATCGTTTCGCGATTCAATCCATCATCAGTCAGCAGGTACAGTTGGAAAACCTTGAGCCCGGACACAACACCGGCAATATCCTCAAGACCGGTCGTCGCCATGGTCGACAGCGAGTACCCGACACCGATCTCCTCTGCGGCTCGCGCGACAGCAAGTTCTCCACCGGGGTGAAACAGTCTGGTCATCCCGGTGGGCGCGAGCAAAAGGGGGTACGCGATCGGTTTACCAAACAATGTGGTGCGGGTATCAATGTTACGCATGTCCCGCAAGTAATTCGGTACGAACTCATACCGCTGGTACGCCTGAGTGTTTTCGTTAACAGTGTATTCGTCGTCCGCGCCACCTTCGATATAGTGAAATAGCGGTGCAGGTAGATACCGGCGTGCATCTCGACGGTAATCTTCAAGGTTTACCAGCTTTCCCGACCTGATCATTGCTCAAGCTCCATCGACGCACTGCGGGCTTGTTCGGCATTTGCTCATTGCGAGCCCCCTGATTCCCAGCGTTTACAGACCGGGTAAGCGGGGTTGTCGATGTGCTCGAACATGCCCCCATAACCAAGCGACATCGACATATCCCAGTCATACATCTTGTAGGGATGGCCCAGGTCAGCAGCACTGATCTGGTCAAGCCGTTCAATCGTGTCGCTATCGAGTTGAATGTCCATTGCGCTCAGATTCTGCTCTAATTGCGCCACGCGCGTCGCGCCAATAATGGGGATGACACCCCGGTGAAGAATCCACGCAAGTGCAAGCTGCGCGGATTCCAGCCCCAACTCTGCAGCAAGCGTCCCCAGGCCCTCGGCAATTTTTCGATTGCGTTCGTTCAGGGGTTGCAGTTGCATGCTCTGCAGGCGATTTTCGTCTCTATCGACATCAGGATTCGCGTACTTTCCGGAGAGAATCCCTCCGGCAATGGGCGACCAGGCAGTAATCGCAATATTGTTATCCCGCGATAGCGGAATGTGTTCCTGCTCAATGGTCCGCTCAACCAGGCTGTATTCGAGCTGCATGCAAGCCACCGGACAAAGGCCACGCAGCTCGTGAAAGGCCTGCGCTCTTGCAGCTACCCAGGCTGGCACATCGGACAATCCGGCGTGCAGAATCTTGCCCGCGCTCACTGCATCGTCCAGCGCCCGCATGACCTCCTCCACTGGCACGGTGAAATCCCAGAAATGTACGAGGTAGAGATCGATATAATCGACACCCAGTCGTTTCAGGCTGGCATCAATGGATTGCGCGAGACTTTTTCGATGGCTGCCAGCCGCATTAGCATCCTGCCTGCCAGGCACTGCGTTGGCATACTTGGTGGCAAGTACGTAGCGCTCACGGTCTGAAGCGATTAACTCACCCAGCAGCTTTTCGCTTTCTCCGTCGGCGTACATGTTCGCGGTATCAATAAAATTACCACCTGCCTCGCTGTACGCTTCAAAGATAGCCTTTGAAGCTTCCCGGGATGCTCCCCAGGGCTCTCGTGACGCGAACGTCATCGTGCCCAGGCAGAGCTTGGAAACCCGCATACCGCTTTTTCCCAGAATCGCATATTTCATAAGATCACTGCCCAGGGAGTGTTAAAAGGAAGATGTCTGGCGACGCACATCAGGCTTTATTGGAGCGAGTGCGCGGCGGGCTGGAGTAGCAAAACTCAACCGCCGCGCCCCCGCTCCATCCCTTAGAAAAAGTTGTAATTAAAAGCAACACCGTAGCGAGCTGGCTTCGCTGCAAATCGAGTAACAACATCCTGCGTGACGAACTGGTTCGTCCAGTAGTATTCGTCAGTTATGTTTTGACCCCATATCGAAACACTCCATCTGCCGTCCAGAGTCTCGATACCCAGGCGTGCATCTACCGTGGTGAAAGCGTCTATACGGGTCGCTGCCGGATCACCGAAGGTCGAATTGGCCTCGCTGTTGTAGAGTAGATTCGCACCGACAAAAGCGCCGAGTGAGCCGGAAATGGGCCAGCGATAGTCAACATCAGCCACGATGTGTGTCTCCGGTGTAAACGGCAGTGCGGAACCGCTGAAGTCACCCTGCACCCGCACCCCATTGATGCCGTCCTCATTCATTCCGGTGAGCGGATTGAAGAAGGTATAGAATTCCTCGACCTCGGAATCGACGTAGGTGCCGGACAGGCGCAGACTCAGGTTGTCGGTGGGCGCCATCATCAATTCCAGCTCAACGCCGGTGATCGAAGATTCGGGGATGTTCACCAGCCGGTCCAACTGGTTGAAAATGGGATCCTTAATGATCCCCCGCACCTGCTTGTCCTCATATTCGTAGTAAAACGCTGCACCATTGACCTGGGCAATACCAGAGTCAGTGGTCAGCTTGAATCCCGCTTCGTAGGCCAGCACCGACTCCTGGGTGACAGGACTATGCTGGGAAGTGGTTGAAGCGGGCAACAGGGGAAAACTACCGCTCTTGTAACCCGCTGAAATCAGGCCGTACAGCAAGAGGCCATCGGTGTAGTCATAGTTCACCCCCAGCCGCCAGGAGACATTGTCTTCTTCAAGCGTGTCTTCCCACGGCTCACGAGTCAGCAGCAGAGTATCGGCGTCCAGTGTCAAACAGTCTGTCATGCTTGCGGTGGTCCCCTGTGGTGCGCCTGTCCGCAGCACGTCGGAGAAAAACGGAAAGGTCGTCAACATGCCGCCGGCCTCATCTGCCTCAGTCATGCAGGTGGAATAGTCGTTCTCGTACTCGGTGTAACGTAGCCCTGCCAGTAGCACCATCCGTTCGCTTAGCGAATACTCCACATTGCCAAAGACAGCGGCCTCACTGATATCCTGGGCGATGCTGGTCACCGAGTCCACGATCCAGGGACCGCCGGGGAGGATTGCCGTATTGGTGGAGTCACCAGTGAGGATATTCTCCGCACTCTTCACGTCGTTACCGGCGTAACTGAGACCGACCAACCACTGCATCGCGTCTGTTTCACCTGCCAGGCGCACTTCCTGGCTGAAACTCTCCACCGTGCTGTCGGAATCAATACCTGCGTTCAGCAGTGGCGTTCCGTCACGGTCCATCGAATACTTCTCGTCGAAATCTGAATATGCAGTAATCGACGTCAGGGTCATGCTGTCCCCCAAGTCGATGTCCGCGCGCAGTGAAGCCTGATAGAAGCGATCGTCGCGGCTAAGGTCACGATCGGAATCCCAATCCGCGGCACGCGCATCATTCGGAGCTGGTGTCAGCGCATTGAAGGCGTCGATTCGTCGCTGGGTTTCAGGGATATCCGCGAGCAGTGCCGCAGATGGATCGGCAATTTGCAGTGCCAGGCCCTGAAACTGCCCGGCGAGTGTGTCTGACTTGTCTGTCCATGCATTGAGCCCGAACAGCAAACTCGCACTGTCCACCGGTTCCCATTTCAATTGGGCGCGTCCGCGAACCACGTCTTCGGCACCGAGTTCCCGGCTACTGGATACACTTTCCTGCCATTCATCCGCCTGCGTGGTATTTATTGCAAATCGCCCGGAAAGCGAGTCGCTTATACCGCCAGACAGGAATGCCTCTGCATTCATTTCATTGAAACGACCGTAGGAAGCACTGATGCCAGACTCAAAGTCTTGGGAAGGTTTAGCCGCGATATAGTTTATTGCCCCTCCAGTTGAATTCTGGCCAAACAACAGTCCCTGTGGTCCCTTGAGCACTTCCACACGCTCCAGGTCGAGCGTCGTACCTTTGGTCATCGCGCTGTAGGGCAAGGAGACCTGGTCAACGTAGACACTCACTGCTGGACTGGCTCCCAGTGTGTAATCGTTAAAACCAACACCACGCAGTGAAAACAGTGGCGTGCCGTTCTGGCTTTCGGTAAAAGTTAATCCCGGACTTATCTTCACCAGGTCACCCGTATCGATGACCCCTGCTTCACGCAGTTCAGTGCCGCTGGCTGCCGAGATTGACATACCCACGTCATTGATGGATTGCGCCCGTTTCTGCGCCGTCACAACGACTTCTTCCAAAGTTGAGGAAATTCCCAGGCTGGGCAGTGTCAGACCCGCCACGATGGCGGCCAGTTTTCTTTTGTTTTGCATATCAAAGCCCTCTCGGTCTCAATTTATAGTTATCGACATAAAGGCTCGGTTAGTTCGTACTACCGAGTTATCTTCTTAAATAGCAGGCGCTCAATCGGGCACACTTACCCAGACCCTGCCGTCTTCGAGCTTCACGGCAAATTTTTTCTGGGCGAGTGTCGGCTCGATCTCACACTGCCCAGTAGTGACGTCGTACTCCCAACCGTGCCAGGGACAGACAAGATACCTGCCATCAAGCTGTCCCTCACAAAGTGGACCCTTTGCGTGAGAACATACCCCGTCCAGAGCGTGAATCTCACCGGCAAATCTGCACAGCACCAGTTTTTGCTCACCGACACTGACACCGATAATATGTCCCTCTTGAACTTGGTCGGCCGATCCGACATCGACATATTTTGGTTCTTCCTGCGATTCCATGATCTTCTCCTGTATATTGCTACGACAGTTCAAAGCGGACCGGCAAACTCACCGGCCCTCGCGCAAAGTAGGAGTTAATCCAGGCATAGTCCTTGTCCAGTAGCTCCAGGTGACGAAATTTCTTCATGACCGCCTGCAAGGCAATCGTCGATTCGAATCTCGCCAACTGAGCGCCCAGGCAAAAATGCACACCTGCGCCGAAACTGAGGATCTTCCCGAGCTCCGCTTTTGAACGATAGAGATCAAATTCATCCGGGTTACTAAAAACTGATTCATCCCGGTTCGCAGAGCCCACCAGTACGAGAATTCTCGAACCCTTCGGAATGCTCACACCACTGACCTCACAGTCCGCCAAGGCATCACGGAACAGGATCTGCACAGGTGACGAGAATCGCAGCGTTTCCTCGATGAGTTGCGGAATTAATGCTTGGTCGGCCTTGACTGCCTCGTAGACATCCGGACGCGTGGCCAGGATGCCCATGATGCTGCCCGTCAAATTGGAGGTGGTTTCTACACCGCCTGTGAGTAGTAGAATGGTGTTCGCCAACACCTCATTCGCGCTGAGCATGTTTCCGTTGTCTTCGGCCTGGATAAAAGCGCTGATGAGGTCATCGCTGGGCTTCGCGCGACGCTCGGCAATCACTTCCTCGAAGTAGCATTTCATCGTGTCGGTCGCTTCCCGACAGTTCCTGTAGCGCTCCTCATCCATACGCTCGCGGTTGGCTGCGTCGAGAAATGCGTCCACCCAATGTTTGAAATCCTGCCGTCGTTGCGGATCAACACCCAGAATCTCCGCAACCACATTGGCCGGGTACAACCAGGCAAAATCCTGGGCAAAATCGAACACGTCACCTTCCTTGGTCACATCTTCCAGCAGACCGTCGATAATCGACTCGATCTGAACGCGCATCTGCGCGAATCGCGAGGGTGCAAAGGCTTTGTTGGCCAAGCGACGCAAGCGTAAGTGGTCAGGGCCGTCGACTGAAATCAACCAGATAGCGTCTGGGACCGGATTAAACTCGCCTACCAGGGAATCCCAGAAATTCTCTGAGGTGAACCGCTCCTTGTTGGTAAGTACCTCCTGTACGTCGTCGTAGCGCGAAACGACATAGGCCTGGAGCGAATCAACCCAGACAACAGGGTGGCTCTCTCGCAGGTTTTTGTAGTGGGGAAAGGGGTTCTGCTGGACTGACACATCCAGCGGATCGTAAGTGGTCTGTGTCATACTCGCTCCTGGATCCAGTTGTGGGGAAGCCATGAATATCAGCTCTCAAGTTCCGGGTTGTTGCGCCAGGCTCCATCCGGCCAGGGGATGACACCCAACTGCATAGCAAAATCCCGGAAATTCCAGAAGGTTTGACAGCGGACTATCTTGCCCTTCTTGTAGCATTGGAAGGTCACTCCCCGGGAGGTGGTACTCTTTCCCGCCGCGGGGATCCCAAAGAAATCGCTGTTGTGTTGCGCTTTCCAGACCCACTGCAGGTAGCCCCACTCGTCGTAGTCCAAATCCGAACCGAGCAGAATATCTCTCTCGTAGGGCCGAAACTCTTCCTCTGTCCAGGTTTCCGGCACAGCCTTGCTTTCACGGACCGTGGCCTTATTGGAACCAGCGGGGCCACCGTCATAGCGCAGCACCTCGAACCTGTGGACACCAAATGCGGAATCCGGACCTGAGTTGTTGAAGACCACAAAGGCCTTGTACAGCTCTTCCTTCGTGGTGATTGTCTGCATGAACTGGATGTCTTCCCAAACGAAATCATCCGCGTAGTAGCCGAGCACTTCTTCCGCACCCTTATCAAAAAATGCAGTGACCCAATCTTGGGCGTCCTCAATACCACGCTCGGAGCGTTGTCCGGTTGAGACACTGGAAGCACTGGCCGTCGCGGCGATGCCGGGCAGCGTGGCACCCGCCATCGCCGAGACCCCCAGCTTCTTCAACAGGGACCGACGAGAAGAGCTTGTGTTATTTGAAACTGTCCGATGCTCGGAGCGAAGGTTCTCAAGAAACTCCCTTTGCTCGGGGTTGAGGTCTGAATCGGCCACTTGGCTCGAATAAAGAATGTGCATATACCTGTCCTCGCTTGATTAGCTTTATTTGTGTATCTATCGACAGGAGGTTGTTTCGATAGAATTATCACTGATTATAGCGTCAGTGATAAATAAGTCAATATAAAGTTATGGAAGCTCCAGCCACTCCTTCGGCCATGCTAGTCACCAAAGCAAATACGATAACAGGCGTGGGAATGTGGGCGTTCTATAACTAATTAATAATTAAGGAGTTACCCTATCTTCGTGGGCTTTTTCTGTGGTGGAAAAAGCCAGTTTCAAGTTCTTTCAAGGTTGCTGCTAATATGAAAATAGTATGGTCAGTTGCGTCTATTTTGCGGCGCCGGGCTCGCCAGGACACCCCATTATTCATCACTTTCACCCTCGAGCTGGCGCTCCCTCAATCGAGGTAACGTAGACATGGAAAGTGGGCTAGAACTGGAACTCGGGCAAGCGCACTAGCATCCCATCCAGCTCTTCGGTTATTTTGACCTGGCAGCTCAGGCGACTGGAGGGAGATGGCATCAAAACACAATCGAGCATGTCCCTTTCCATGTCATCAGGAGGATCAAGGGTTTCAAACCAGGGTTCATCAATATAGCAATGGCATGTCGCGCAACTGCCGGCGCCACCGCACTCTGCCACGATTCCCGCAATGCCATTATCCACCGCCACACGCATCAGCGAACTGCCGTTTGCCGCATCGACCTGAATGAGTTCGCCACTAGCTATTTTGAATGTAATGCTGGCCATAGGTTTGCCTCAATATTATTCGGATATGAACCGCGCTGGATCCAGACGATGCCCCTCAGCGCCAATATTTCCCGACTCGGGAGCATAAGTGATCATCGCACGGTTGCCTTGGAGTGAAACCGATTCTACGGGCCATGCCTTTTTTGTCAATGACATTTTTATCAGTGGTGTGTATATCACTTGCTATTTGACTGCGTTCAGATAACTTACATCGCCAGTTGCTTATCCATGCGGTTTTTCGTAAACCAAGGGCTGCCCCACAATTCGCTACGACGGTCTCGATACACACCGCCACAACTTATTTCTATCAGTGAGTATAATGTCAGTGGGAATGCCTGTAGAATCCCTCGAATCGAACCACGCCACATGACTTCGCACACTCCAAGAGCCTCTGTATGGCAAAGCAAACCTTCAAACGCGCTTCGCAACTCTCCCCTGAGGAACGTCGCCAACAACTTCTTCGCTGCGCACTGGGTGTATTCGCCCGCAACGGCCTCGGCCGCGGCAATCACGCCATGGTGGCGAAAGAAGCGGGAGTCGCTGTACCTACGGTGTTTTCCTACTTTCCAAATCGGGAGGCATTGGTTGACGCTGTCCTCGAGGAAATTGAAATCCAGTTGTTGGATATAGTGAATCACGAAAGGCAGCGTACGGATCTCACTGCGTACCAGAAATTACTCAACCTGCTAACCAACTACGCGGATTTCATCGACCAGGAACCAGACCTGATAAAAATATTTCTAGGCTGGAACGCTTCTTTTGAAGACGATTTGGCCAAGAAGTACCAAGCCTACCTGAAGAAAGTGATTACTCTGCTGATCGAAATTGTAGTGGACGGACAGGAGAAGCAGGAATTCGGTGCAGAGGTGGATCCAGAAGAGGCCGCCCTGATCGTGTATGGTTCCGCAAATGTCATCGCGCAGATCAAGTTTTCCAACTACGATACTGACATCACGCACTATCTGGTGAGCCTTCTCAACAGCACCCTCCGCCTCAGTGAGAACTAAGCTAATCCACCGGCCATTCGAGCCGCAGTGATTGCAGTGAACAGGTTACACCCGTCACTGCCACTGGCGGCGCCCCCTTCCTGACCGAAAATTCCGGGATTCGTCCCAGCCATTCCTGCAGGAATATGTAGATCTCTCTGCGCGCCAGTGTAGCGCCAGGGCAACTGTGCGGACCAGTACCAAATGCGAGGTGGTTCGAAGGCGAGCCACGGGTAAAATCAACTGCCAGTGGATCACTCACTTTTTGCTCATCCAGGCCTGCGAGCAAATTGATCGGCAAAATTGTGTCATTACTGCGAAACTGCACACCAGAAAATTCGCAGTCCCGCGTGATGACTCGTCCCGAATTGACGATTCCAAAACGCCTGAACATTTCCTCCATCGCGGCCCGAACGAAGTCCCTGTTTTCGAGGTTATCTACCAGTTGCTTCCGGTGACCAGGGGATTCAGCCAGAAACCGCGTGATGAAACCCAGCATTGAAGCGATTGTATCTAGGCCCCCGAACAGCAGAAGCGTCATATAGGATAAGGCGACGTCGTCGGAGATGCGCTCACCATCTACAGTGGCATTGACAACCTTGCTGCCAAGATCCTCCCCCGGAGCACTTCGCCGCTCCTCAACCACACCAGAGATGTATGCCATGATCTCCAGTTGAGCCTGCTGGCGAGCCTCGACTGTACCTCCCTTGATAAAGTTTTCAACAATCGGGACCAGCCGGGTCCGCTCCGCTCTGGGCAGATTCACCAGATCCAGAAAGATTTCCATGGGCAGGACGTTGGCGAATTCCGCCATGAAGTCACATTCCCCACGAGCCAGAAACGACTCGATCAACTCGACTGCCAGGTCGCGAACATTGTGCTCCATCGCATCTATCGCTTTGGACATGAGGCCAAGCGTAAGCGGCCTGCGCATCTGGGTATGGACCGGTGGGTCCGACTCCAAGGGTAGCGTCCTCGGAGCAGAATCGTCGCGAGGAATAAATACCCGCTGACTTGAAAAAGCCTCGGGATCGCGCAGCATAGCCTCCACATCAGCGGCACGTGTGGCCACCCAGTGCCCCCCATTGTATGGCGTCCAAAAAATGTTCGGGCTAGTTCGCTGTACGGCCGCAAAAGCTCCCTGTGCGTCCTTATCGCCACCAGGCACGTTGTACATATCAAACTCGACAACCAACTCTTCGGGCACATGACCAGGTCGCGCAACCAGAGCTGAAGAATTTCTTTCCGTAGACATGCTTCTTCTCCTTATTCGATACGGCCCTGCTCAGGTGTGAGGCCGCTACACCAAAATTCATATTGAAGTTATCTTCAATATAGGTATAAGGTACCCAAGACGAGAGATCACAAGCAATGGCAGAAAATGACAACAGATGGCAATTCGAGACAGCTTCGGCGGAAGCGCGCGGAAGGCAGCAAATCCAGAACACGCGCTCCACGCATGAAACGCCAAGACCGACGGATTCAAATCCGCGATTGCGCTCTATCGGTTTTCGCAGCTGAAGGGATTGCTCACGCAAATCATACACAGATCGCTAAGGCCGCTGGTGTCTCGCTGCCAACCTTGTTTTACCACTATCCCAACCACGAAAGTCTGACCGCAGCGGTGCTGCAGTTTGTTTCCAAATTCCTGCTTGAAGAAATAGCGCAATGCGCGATCTCCGAAGGGCCTGCTGGGCTGCCGGCTATTCAACGAGTACTTACGAGATTTGCTCACTCCCTAGGTGTGCACAATGACATTGTGACGGTGTGGCTCGACTGGAGTACGGCGCGGGCCAGCCCTGTTTGGGGCGAGTATCTCAAGTTTCATACCAGCGCTTGCGACCTGATTGAGCCCCTGATTCGACAGGCTCAGAAGGCCGGAGATGTTGATACCGAACTTGGTTCGACGGAGGCCGCAATCATAGTAGTCGGCGCCGCACATATGATTACCCAGATGAGTCTGGTCGGGCGGCCCCCGGAGGAAATAGAAAAGGCGATTCGGCGGATTACGATAGGTGTATTGATGTGTCCTGGTAAATTGCTGACAAACAAACTAGCCCCAAGCTGAGTGTGGAATACAGCTAAAGGCCATCGCCGACACAATTGAACCGTAGCTTCTCACGCTGACACATGGCCTTTTTCGGGTGTACACGCGCTTTACCTATCCGTGTGTACTCAACGCCGCCTACAGACGCTCAATTACAATCGCTGGAGCCATACCAACGTCTGCACACATGGTAACCAGCCCGAATTGCTTATCCTGGCGTTCAAGTTCATCCAGAATAGTTCCAATAGGAACGGCTCCTGCAGCACCGATTGGGTGCCCCAGCGCCATGGCGCCCCCATTGACATTCACCTTTTCACGGCCCGAACCCAGATCGCGAATAAACTTTTCAGCGACAACCAAAAAGGCCTCATTGATTTCGAACAAATCGATGTCCGATAGGGCCAAACCTGACTTTTTCAGTGCTTTTCGCGCCGCCGGTACGGAAGCATTCAGCATCAAGGTCGGCGAGTCACCCATATTTCCCATCGCAACAAACCGAGCGCGTGGCTTCCATCCATGTGCTCTGGCATAGTCTGGTGAAGCGAGCAACACTGAGGCTGCGCCGTCTACTATTCCGGATGAATCCCGGCGTGATGCACATGATTGACTTTCAAATCCGGATACGCCCGGCGCACTTCGCCACCATAAGTAATTCCAGACTCAATCAGAAGAAGATCCACTAAAGCTTCTAACGAGGTCTTGAGCTCAGAGGGGGACTGGAGCGTTGTCTCAGGCCAGGGGAACTCTTCACAATCGAGCACCAGACTCCCATCGGGGTTAAAAACAGAAACGAGACTTTTATCGAAATGGCCATCCTCTATAGCCTGATGTACTCTACTCGTCGTTGTGATTCAACGGCAAGAGAGTCTACCGCCTCGCGGTCGATGCTTCCGCGCGTTACAATTACATCTGCGCAGATACTCTGGAGGGGCTGTGCAATCATCGCTCGAAGTTCCAGATTTAAGTGCTTTATCAGCAAATTATGCAGTCATTACAATGCAAATTTTTAGAAAAACAGTACTGTTCTTCTAAAGCACTATGCTGGAATTGCCGGTTTCGAATTCCGCCAGAGCACCTATAAATCAAGCTCACCGATACCATGCCGAGCTCAATTTTTGTCTCATGGTATCGTTGCCTTTTGCGCTATCACGCGCGGGAAGTACCACGAAAAATACCATTGATGATGCAGATTAAGCTATCAATTGGAGCTTTTTTATTTTTATATTTCAATGAGTTAAGAAATTTCGTCACTCCCACTCGATTATCAATAAGCAATTTTTATCTTTTACTTTCAATGGCTTATTTTCCTAATAAACGGCGATACCATGAAAAATACCATGTTCAGAAATTTCTTGAATATATTCCTCTGGATCTTCTGCTCAACCCTTTGGGTACGAGGGATTCGAACCCTGAGCCATGCTATTTTACGCCTCGTCATGCCTCCTAATGCCTTGTAAATCAGAGAGTTAAAAAATGGGCGTGGCATTAGAGCGCATCAAAAGGCGTGAGGGTGGTCCCATGGTGGTCCCAAAAACATACAACCCCAACTCCCACGTAGCAAAGCAAAAAGTTTGATTCGTCTTGCATACGATCAAGCGGACGTCCCGACTGACGCGGACCGACGAGAAATTGGGGTAGCTCTATCGAGTTTATGAAACTGCATGCAAGGGCTGGCGGAATTCAGTTGTAGATCAAAGTCTGTCGTCTTGACCTGCTTTTGCTCATCACCAGTGAGCTTGGCGAAACTGTCGGTGAATATATCGGCGATGCGAAATTGCACAAGGCTAAACCTGAACCGGGGTTTTGATTTGATTCTCAATCGCAGTATAGAGTTCTATGTCCACTTCCGGCGCAAGAATAGATACCAGCAATGAATAGTGCGCAAGCTGATCATACCGTTCAATTTTGGGGCGTGTTTTCCACCACCCCGTCACTGGAAACACAGCCAGAACCCCGCGACTGGCCAAATCTACAGCCGACCCTTTCCATATATCGGAATGTAAGCTTCCTCGGTGTCGGTTACTCGTCCCCAACAGCCATTTCGGATCATTGCCACTACTGGTACTGCTACGTTCTTCCGCATCCCTTGCCGCCACATTGATTCGGGTGCGGAACTCTTCGTCCGACTCATGAGCGCGTTTGACTTCAAAACGCAAGCCGTGGGATTCATAGCGATAACGCGATTTGATACCCCTCGCCGAAGGATTGGGCTCGATGAAATAGGAAAGCGTCACGCGCATTTCCACTTCGGTTTCCCCAAGCGCTTCCAATTCTTTCAGAGGCCATGGCAGCTGATGCAGTTTCATATCTCGCAAGGTGGGCGCCTTGCTGCCGTCTCGCTTGAACGGTTGGAGGCTATCCTCACAGATCAGGGTTAGGGAATTCTCGGCACTCCACAAAGCTTGCACCAGATCAGGCTGTCCAAAACCGCAATGCCGCACAAGATTGGCAACTTCGCCCTTGTTCGGGTTTGAGGGATTGGTGAGAAATTGTTGTCGCATGACGGGTGTCCACTGCGCCGAATGCACTATGAGGCCACGAATGGTTTCTGTTCTTAGACTTGGATATTCCGCCATGAGACGGGCTGCCATGCGGGCCGCCAGAGCTGTGGCTGCACTTGTGGCATTGGAGGTAGTAAACAGGCGTTGCTGAATGTCTGCATGGGTCGTCAGCAAACTCAGGCTTGGCATCCACGCGGCACCGATAGCATCTTTAGCCGCATTGCCTCCCTCAAACACCACATCCGGTTTGAGTGGCCAGTGTGGCTGCCAGGTTTGGGAAGTCGTGCTGAAGGGGCTCAGCCCACCCTGGGGTGCAATAGGCTGGTACCCTACAGCATCCGGTTCGGTAATATGTATCAGATCAGTGCATGCGCCTACAGTCAGCGCATTCCAGGCTTGTCCTGGATCATGAATACCATCGGTGCTGTTACTCGCGGGATAGTTGGCCCAAGCATTGGGATCTTCAATATTTCCAGCGGATAGCACGAATAACCGTGGCGTTTCTCCCTGGTTCTCGTAGTCCACCGCCAATCGGTCTATGCTTGCCGACCAGGCCGAAGGCCGCCCCCTGTCCCTCGCATCCCGGGCAGTGACCGCCATACTGAACACACGCTGGCGCTGCGGCGCACTGATTTCGGGCCGACTTACCGCCTGTATGGTCAGATAGCCGTGATGATCGGGATTCCCGCTGTTTCCGCCATTCTGATCCAGCAGTTTGACGGACTCCAGGCGATGAGAAACGGTTACCGGATCGTTCGAGGCCAATAGCGGGGTGAGGTCACCCAGCAAAGCCAAACCCGCCATCTCCGTACCATGGCCATGTTTGTCATTGACGCCCCAGCCAGGCTCAACGGTATGCAAGTCATTGGTGGAAATCGCCGATGCTAGCAACGGGTGGGTAGAATTGACGCCCGTGTCCAGTACACAAACATAAGATACAGTATCTGCTTCTTCCGGTACGTCCATACGCTGGAATAGCTCATCAGCCCACTGAGGCTGCTCTTGTGGCTGGAGGGAATCAAAGAAATCAGCCGTCTCTTTGGCACGGCGCAGTTCCGCAATGCTGTTCAGAGTAAGCACCGAGTGCTGCATCTGAGCCATCGAGCCATAGATCAAAAGCACGGTGCGCTCAGGAAACTCGATCTGCCCCGGTGCAATCCGAAAATTCAACCCTTCGGCAAGCTGCTTGAACTGGTTCACGACAGCCTTACGGTCATGTCGCACTGGCAGCCAAATCTCCCACCAGAGTGTTTCGTCTTCTGATTGAGGAAAAACCGCTGGATCATCCGTCCACAGGGCCTCTAGGCTGGCAACCCGGATCTGGCGAATGGCATCGAGCAGGTTCTGATTACTCGGTTTTCTTGTACCTTTTTTCTCGTTTATCTTATCTTTATTTTCATCGAGATAGGCGATGACCAGATTTTCCAGAATCTGCAATTTTCCATCCGGCACGAAAACCGTAGCCAATGTCCGCTCTTCTTGATGGCGCGCATTCAGTAATTCGATGCCTGAGCGCTCTTTTGCCAAAGATTCAAATGCCAGCTCAATATCCGGTAAACTCTCGAACTCGATCTGCAAACCAAAGCCTTCTTCCAGGCCCACTTCTTCCTGACTAGACCTGACCTCTTCAAATTTTGGTTTCAGAGCTTCGAACTGTTGCAACAAGCCCTGGCCATGGGCCCGACGCTCTTGCGGGGGAACCTGCCCCCCTCCTCCACCTCCGCCCGGTGGCCGGAAGGGTTCAGGTTTCGAAGTATTCGATAGAATGAAGTGGGGCCTGGAGGGTATTGTCTCTTCTGCCATGAAATAGGGAGTCCGTGTCTACCTGCTCATTCCTTTGAACCGCTCAGCCAACTGCTTGCGTTCTTCAAGCGCCCGGAGGATAGCCGTCTCGTTGATCTTTTTCTCATCTTCCATCAGGGCTTCTTTCATAGCCTCGTCGCAGGTGCGCACGAGTTCCGCGTAACTCAAGCCCGTAGCCTTTGTCGCGAGTCGCTTCCATGAGGTGCCTCTTGCCGCTTTCTGGCCAATCCGAGCTTTGAGCAGAGCGGCGATATGCGTTTCATCCGGCAGGGCATAGTGCAGGATGTCATCAAAGCGCCGTAGCAGGGCATGATCCAGAATCTCTGGATGATTGGTGGCGGCCAAAATCAGGCTGTGGGAAGCATCCTGCTCTATCATCTGCAGGAAACTGTTCAAAATGCGCCGCACCTCACCCACATCATTCGCCAGCCCTCGCTGAGACCCGATGGCGTCGAATTCATCGAAAAAATAAACACCCCGCGTGCGATCAGTGGCATCAAATACCTGGCGCAGTTTGGCGGCGGTTTCGCCCATGTACTTGGTGATCAGCCCATCCAGTCGCACCTGAAATAGTGGCAGCCCGAGCTCCCCGGCCAGTACCGACGCCGTCATTGTCTTGCCGGTGCCGGGCGGCCCCATCAACAGCAGCTTGCGCCTCGGAGACAAGCCATGGGCAAGGATTCTGGAGGCCTGACGCTGTTCCCGGATGATGCGCTTTAGCTGATGGGCCAATGAATCATCCAGCACCATTTCAGCCAGACGGCTTTTGGGGTAGTCGACATTAAGCAGCCCTGCCAGTTCGCCCCGTGGTCGCCCGATTGGAACGGCCCCGTTAACCTCCTTTGATGACAGACCACGACGTGCCTTGGCCTGATCAACCAGATCTCGCAGTTCCTCGGCCAACTTACCATGGCCAATTTTTGCTTCATGAGCAGCGAGCTGCATGGCAACCGAATAGAATCGTTCATGATCCCCATCGGCATGGGACTTTAGCAGTGCTTTCAACTGGTTCGCGATGGCCATTACTTTTTCCTCCGAACCCCATCATACCCGAAACACCTTCATCACCTCATCACCTAGTTGATTAATGACATTGACCGCGATACGGCCGGATGATGACTTGGTGAATGGCCGCGATGTATCGCTGTTGAGGGTGGGGCAGGTACCCTCGTTGATTTCGGCTATTGGAGTAGTCTTGAGTGCCTTGTAGGGATCATTCGCCAGGTGGGTTATACCAGCACGCGAATGATCGAGGAATAGTACAGGAAGTGGAGCTATGCAGATGCGACCGGGATGGCGCAGTTTGTGTCGGAGCGATCAGGCGTAGCTGAGCGTTTGGTCCCAAAATGGTCCCATAGCGGCAAAAAATAGGAATTAATTCAATAAAATCAATAGGATATGGCGGAGAGCGAGGGATTCGAACCCTGAAGCATCCTGTTTTCCGCCTCGCCATGCCTCCTAATGCCCTGTAAATCAGAGAGTTAAAAAATGAGCCCGGCATTGGAGGGCATCAGAAGGCGTAGGGGTGGTCCCATGGTGGTCCCATGAATATCCAATTCGAATTCTGGGGAAGCGCTCAATCGTCATTCTATTAAATCATTCACGCCCCCTCTCGCTGGCCACAATATTGACAGTGTTGCGCTGACTCTGCTTTCCGACAGCAGCCGATTAGGGCTGCGAAGACGCAAGGAAGAGACGCACACAGGAACACACCGAGCAGATCTGATCTCCAACAGCAGTTTTACTGCACGCTTTGGACGTGGCATTACTCAAGCTACTACCCCAATCTGGTTCGTTCCGCACCATAGGGACCCAAGGCGGAACCACCATGTTGGCACAAGGCAGGGATGACCGCAGCAAAACTGTCTACCAGCGCCACCAACCAGAGCAGACACTGCTCTACCAGCTCGTCGAAGCGCACTACCCCGCCTTAGTGGACCACCTGGCCCAACAGGGCAAATCTCTGCCCGACCATGTTCACCGGGAATTCGAAGCCTACCTGAAGTGCGGCCGCCTCGAAAATGGCTTTCTTCGGGTGCGCTGCGATAAATGTCACTTCGAGCGGCTGGTAGCATTCTCTTGCAAGAAGCGCGGGTTCTGCCCCAGCTGTGGCGCCCGCCGCATGGCCGAGACCGCGGCCCTACTGGCGGATGAGGTGTTTCCCGATGTCCCGCTTCGCCAGTGGGTCATCAGCTTCCCCTTTCCCCTGCGCTACTTGTTTGCGGCCCACCCCCAGGCCATGGGCAAGGTACTCGGCATCGTTTACCGGGCCATCTCGACCCACCTGATCCACAAGGCCGGATTCTCGCTCAAGGATGGCGCCACCGGGGCCGTAACGCTAATTCAGCGCTTTGGATCTGCTCTCAACCTGAATATACATTTTCACATCCTGTTCCTGGATGGCGTCTATGTGTATCGCGACAATCGACCACTCCGATTTCAACGTGTCAAGGCACCGGACAAAGGCGAGTTGGAGGCGTTGGTTCAACTGATCAGCCAGCGTGTAGGCCGCTGCCTGGAGCGCCAGGGCTTGCTGGAGCAGGATTCCGAGAGCGCCTGGCTGGATCTCGACCCTGCCGAAGATACGGATGCCATGCCCCAGATCCTCGGCAGTTCCGTCTCCTACCGGGTCGTCGTCGGCCCGCAGCAGGGGCGCAAGGACTTCATGATTCGCACCATCCGTCCGCTGGACAGACCTGATCCCGGACTGGAGCGGGTGGCCAAGGCTAACGGGTTCTCACTTCACGCGGGGGTGAGTTGCGAAGGGCATCAAAAGAACAAGCGAGAACGGCTGTGTCGGTACATTTCCCGCCCTGCCGTGGCCGTTCCCCGACTTTCACTGAGCTCCACGGGCAAGGTGGTCTACACCCTGAAGACCCCGTACCGGGATGGAACGACACAGGTGGCCTTCGAACCGGTGGACTTCGTTGCCCGGCTGGCTGCCCTGATACCCAAACCCCGTGTCAACCTCACCCGCTATCACGGCGTTTTGGCGCCAAATCACCGCTGGCGCGGACTGGTCACGCCAGCCAAGCGTGGAAAAGGAGTCAAGTCTATTTCCAATGCGGAGATCCGCTCTACAGCGGAACGACATGCGGCGATGACCTGGGCTCAAAGACTCAAGCGCGTATTCAATATAGACATCGAGGTCTGCGCCCGCTGCGGCGGATCTGTCAGAGTCATCGCTTCTATCGAGGACCAAGACGTCATCGATAGAATTCTGGCTCATCTGCACGCGAAGGAACAGAACACCCCCACCCTGCCACACCTAGCACCGCCGACCAGAGCACCACCTGAGACATTGGCTCTTTTCGTTGGGAAGGATTCCAGCACAACAGCACTGCACCAGCAAGGAAGCCAGTGAAAACCGCATGGCATGAGCTGTTGCGTGCTCTCGTTCAGGAATGAACGGATATGAATGGCATGCTCAACGCCGCGAACAGAAATTTCAGGTCAATAGGCGGGAATTTCTCGAATTTCCATAGTTCAGCAAGTCCAGTCAACAGAGTCAGCGAGGAAATCTACTCTCAACAGGCCGTTGATATGCCCTATACTTAAGCAGAAAGCCCGCTAAAAGCGGGCTTTCGGGGGTTTTTGCGGGGTTGCTGTGGAGATTATCTCCACCCCGCAGACTGTGTGGCGGAGAGCGAGGGATTCGAACCCTGAGCCATGCATTTTAGCGCCCCACCATGCCCTCTAATGCCTTTTAAATCAAAGAGTTAAAAAATGGGCCGGGCATTAGAGGGCATCAAAAGGCGTGGGGATGGTCCCATCAGATCCTATAGGGAGTATGGGTCGATCACTCTTTCACCGTTCGATTTGCACTGTCGACAACAGCAACCGGGTTAGTTCAGTGTTCAGGCAGCAACTGACAAACTCACGCCCAATGCGCGCATCAATCGATGGATTGTGTCCCACTTGGGTTGCACCTTGCCATTGATCACCTTATAAAGGCTTTCGCGGTTTAGCCCGGCGGCCTCTGCCACCTGCGCTACCCCCTTGTGCTTGATGGCATGTCCCAACGCCACGACAAACACGGCAGGGTCATCGTCTTCGTAAGCATCGGTCAAGTATTGAGACAACTCGTCCTCGGTCAGCAAGTGATCAAAGGGGTTGTATTCGGTCAGTATGGACATTGTTCAAACCTCCAATTCGCTTAGTATCCGTTTCGCTCGGGCAATATCGCGTGACTGACTGGATTTATTGCCACCGCACAACAGTATGATTAGCTCGCCATTACGGATCGTAAAATACAGCCGGTAGCCCGGGCCGGCGAAAATCCGCATTTCACTCACGCCATCTCCCACCGGCTTCACATCACCCAGATTACCCGCGACCAATCTGTCCAGCCGCTGTGCGATTACTTTAGCCGCTTGCCGATCTCGGATGCGGGCGAGCCAGCGGTTAAAAACATCGGTAGTAACAATGCGATAGTACATACGGAAACTGTAGCCTATAGGCTACATAAAGACAAGAACGCTCAGCTCCGAAGTGTGCAGACCATTCGTCATTGAAGATGTAGCCGGGGCGCCACAAACGATACCGCTTCAGCAAGTCGCGCGCCGGTTCAGCCTTTTCCGGCTGGCGCTTCCAATAGCAGAGGGCCTTGTAAAACGCCGGCTTCCTTTAAGCTCGCAGCGGCGTGGCGCTTAAAGTATAAATTCAGGACATTAGGCCGCCATCGAGGCGGATATGTTCGCCATTAATATGATTGGCGTCTTCGCATGCCAGAAATGCTACCGCACTGGCAACAGAGATGGGCCCCATTGGCTGGACAGGTATTGAATCACGATAAGTGCTTCCCTCAAGATGAGCTTAGCGCTCTGGAGAGAAGCAATGAGAAGGAAGAGACGTACCCATTCACCCGAGTTCAAAGCGAAGGTGGCGCTGGCTGCCTGCCAGGGTGATCTGACGATGGCTGAGATGGTCAAGAAGTTTGACGTTCATGCCAACCAGATCACCGAGTGGAAGAAGCAGTTGCTAAGCAATGCACCGGATGTATTCGGCAAGGCTGCTCAGAAGACCGAAGCTGCTGAGGAGGCCATTGAGCAGCTGCATGCCAAGATCGGGAGGCTAACAATGGAGAACGATTTTTTAGAGCGAGGGCTCGAACGGATTCACGGGCCCAGAGGAAAGAAATGGTAGATCGGATGGATCCTTTGCCGGTGACTCGCCAGTGCGAGTTGCTGGATCTACCTCGCTCGACGTTCTATCACGTGCCCAAGCCGGTATCCGACGAGGAGCTGGCGCTGATGGCGCTGATGGACCGCTGTCATCTGAAGCACCCGTTCTACGGTAGCCGGCGAATCCGTGATTGGCTGGAAGACCAAGGTCATCGAGTTAATCGCAAAAAGGTCCAGCGGCTGATGCGAACAATGGGCCTGACGGCGCAATACCCGAAGCGCAACCTCAGCCTCGCCAACAAGGCGCACAAGGTCTATCCCTACCTGCTGCGAAACCTGGTGATTGATCGTTCCAATCAAGTTTGGGCTACCGATATTACCTTCATCCCAATGGCGCGTGGGTTTGTGTATCTCGTGGCGATCATCGACTGGTACTCACGCAAAGTCCTGTCCTGGCGAGTATCCAACACGCTCGATGCCAGCTTCTGCGTAGATGCGCTGGAAGAGGCTTTGGAACAATACGGCACTCCGGAGATCTTCAATACGGATCAGGGAAGCCAGTTTACGAGCGTTGATTTCACCGGTGTTCTCAAGCGCGAAGGCATCCAAATCAGCATGGATGGCAAGGGTCGCTGGATCGATAACGTCTTTGTTGAACGGCTGTGGCGCAGCGTCAAATACGAGGAGGTGTATCTGCGGGCCTATGACAGCATAACTGGGGCGCGCGCCTCTCTGGACCGGTACTTCAAGTTCTATAACACCGAGAGACGCCACCAGTCGCTTGACCGTCGCACGCCTGAAAGCGTGTACTATGAATCTGCCGTCAGGTTGGCGGCATAATCTGGGAATGCACTTATCGAGCAGTCCAATTTATCGGGTCCATTTCTATCGGGCTTGGAACCTTTGGCAAGTCGCGCAAACTCATACAACAAACCCCACTTACCATCCCTCCCGTCTAGTTCGTAGCGTTGCGCATAGGTCGAGAAGGGTTGGCAAGGGGCACAGCCCGCGAGAATCGTCAGTTCGGCATCGCCGAATAGCGCTATCAGTTCAGTGCTGGTGACCTTGCTGATATCCCGTTCAACGAATTGAGCTTGATTGTTGGCTTCATAGGGAAAGCGGCAGGCAGGATCCAGGTCAATGCCGGCAGCCACAGGCAGGCCTTCCAGAACGAAGCCGTGCGTCAGCCCACCCGCCCCACAGAACAAGTCCACACAAGAAACTTTAGGCACGATCATCCCTCTTTTTATTTTCTTCAACCCGATCCGAGTCCGCCCCACCTGCCTCGACCCATGCGTCCACCTGTTCTTTCTTGAACTTCCAGAGACGACCGACACGATGGGCGGGCATATCCTGCTTTTCAATCCACCTGTAGACGGTGTCATTACTCACGCCGAGGTAATTGCAGATATCCCCTACAGACAACCAACGATCTTCCAGCTCAGCCATGTCTCGATTTCCTCTTAGAAGTTCAGGCTGAAGTGCCGCGCGCCGGCCAGAACGGGAAGGGATCGCTTGGCGCACATTTGGCAACTTACGGTATGACTAAAATATATTGATGCGCAGGCCATTTGTCTACCGCTTTTTACCGCTTAGACCCGACTTTTGCAGCAAAAAGCCTATGTATTGATCCAAGGTGGCTGTGGCTCCATATGGTAGACTGATGCGATCCGACAACTTCTGAACTGCTGGGCTGAAAATCAAGAGTGTTTCTATTTCTCACCATGATTTACCATCAGGTCATGAAGGAGCCTTCAACTAACAATCGACAACGTCAGGCAGGTGTTGAACTTGCACTACGCAAATGCGCGATGTTCACTGTCGGACTGGCGATAACTTTGCTGGACATCCTCCGCGAGCTGTTTACCTCCACGGAAGTTCGACATGACGCGGAACGTCGACTCCATGATTCAGATTTTTCCGGTGAGATTAATCACCGCACCGGTCGGATGGATGCAGGAACCGATCCCTACGGCTGGTACGACGATTAAAAAGACGCGACTCTAACGGCGGACTCCTCGACTTACCGCTGCCTTTCCTATCGCACCACCTTGTCGACCAGCATCCTCTCCCGGTCGAGCCAGCGGCGCCGTCGCGTTGTTGATTGATCGCCCCACCTGCACCCCCGCCCACGCCATCATCCCACTCCAAAGCAACGGCAGCCCCAGATAGAGGCTGGTGGTAATCATATTCAGCAGCATGCGCTTGGCATCGTGTTCGCCAGGGTTGGCGAAGATCTGCAGGAAAACGTTGACGTCCGGATACATGGACAGAATCAGGTTCTGATCCACCCACATGGCCAGGTACCAGAGCACTGTCCAGAACTTGATGGTGAAGATGGCCATGGCGCCGACCACCATCATGGCAACGGAGTAGCGAGACAAAACCACCACCAACGGCAGTAGTGCATAGATACCCAACAGCATAATGGCCTGCACCATGGGCAATGATTGAAGTACTGCTGTCATGGTGACGGAAAACAAAGCCGATGCGGTAATCACACCGCCGGTCGCCAGACCGCCTTTGACGATGGATCCAGCGGTGCTGACCAACCCTGCTCCAGATGCGTTGTTGGCGATCAATTCATTGCTCGACCAGGAGGGTGGCGCGTTGGTGAGTACGGTTTTGGCGACGGCGTCGTTTTGCTGTTCGCTGGCCAGAGCGGGGGCGATGGCGACTACCAGGCCGGAGAAGCCGGCCGAGGTGGCATCTGCCTCATTGATCAGCTTCTCACGCAAGCCAATGGCCCCATCTTCCCACCACTGTTTGCAATAGGGTTTGCCCCAGGCCGGTGGAGTGGCAGCGTCATACTCCGTGTCTCTGGCTGCAATGTATGCCCAGCCGGTGATTGGGTTGGCTGGGCGCAGAGTGTCGTAGTAGCCCGAGGTGTCCCGATAGACGTGGGAGCCCATCCAATCAGGGTCATCGATCCCGTACGTGGTGAGCATGCCATTGATGGCCGCTGTGTTTGGCCTTTCGGCCTGGTATTTGGATCGCGCCGGAATGTAGCACTGGCTGAAGAACTCGCTCACTTCCTGCCGGAGGCGCGGATCCGCAATGGTGGCCAAGTGCGCCTGCTGCTCGAACGTCCGCATATCCGCCACGCTCGGCAGGCCCTCGACAATCGCGTGATTTAAACCCGAGCTGAGTGCGATCACCCCATACCACCAGATGGGAACGTTGACGGTTGCAGCGGTGCCGGTGAAGCCGGTCGTGCCATAGGTGCTTTGGGGGTCAGCTACGGTCGCGGTTGCTGGTGTCGGATCCAGTAAGTTCGGCGGTGGTGAATAGGACAAGGTGCCTGCATTGAGTGGCGTCAGCGCAGCAGGTTGCCCGGCCAGCACCACCACCAGTAACGCGATAAACAGCTCGATCTCCATGCGCCGCAGCGAGAGGCCGCTGGCATGACCGACCTCACCGCCCTGCGCTGGTTCGCGCCAGTTATCGATCAGAATCCCCAGGAACGGCAAATAGACGATGCCGGTACCGACCAATACATCCCAGAGAATGCCGTAGAAGGTCCAGCCGAAAAGGGACGTAAAGAGTTCCAGATAGCTGTCGACGCTCATGGCCCTGCTCCAACTGCCAGGCTCACTGCCTTGACCAGCACGCCCTGCCCTAACACCAGTTCCAATACCACCAGCCAGGTAACGGCGCGCCAGCGCATCTCTGTTAGTGGTGCAACGTTGTCGTGGCTGATCACGCCTATACTCACCAACCGGGCGATCAAGTAGTTCCAGCTGAGAGCAACAAGGATGATCGCTGTCCAGCGAATGAGCAGCAAAGTCATCCGCCAGACATCGAGACTGTGCTGGACGGATTGCACGGATTCAGTCTGTAGCCGGTGCATGAGCAGAAAACCGACCAGCCCTGTCAACAGGGCAGCCAAGGTAGTCAATAGCAGAAAGCTTTTTCGCTTGGCCCGGAAGTTATTGAACACGCCCACCTCGCAGAGGGTTGGGATCGAGGGTCGGCACTTCCGGCACGGTCAGGGAACTCTGTCGTCTGGCCGCTGCTCGTTCGAGTAGTGTGGCAACGGTGTCGGAGACCACTTCTTTGCGCACACGGGTTTCAAACAGCAGGTTTTCAATTTCTTTGTCGAGCTCGGCTATCGAGGTGTCGGCGTGCTCGCGGGCAACTTCGGTGGCATAGACTTCGGGCACCTGCCGCCCCGACAGCAGCAGACGCCGGGCGTACAGTGCTTTTTCGACCGTGCGCGCGGTGCTGATCTCGGAGACCAGGCGGCCCATGATCAGACTCTGCTCTGAGGCCGGCATCTCGCGGATGGCTTCGATCACTTGGCGGGTAATGGCAACGCCGGGTGCGGTGATCTGCTCGAGGTTGGTCAGAGTGAGTGGTGTCGCGCCACTGACCAGGTTCTGGATCTCGGTGGTGACGGTAGCGGACTCCTGGTAGAGCTTGGGTAGCAGCCCCGTACCGGGAATGCTGTCCTTACGGCAGGTATCGCAGGTAGTAACGATGTTCTCGCCCACCACATCCACTGTCCAGTCACGCGCGTCAGCCGGAGATGGCCAGATCTCGGATAAACGGGTCGACGACGCTGCCGGTACCGGGCTTGCATCAGTGACGGCACGATTCATATTGATGTTGTAACCGGCCTCGACGAGATCGCCAGTGAACTCCAGCACCGGTTGCCCGCTGCCACCGGCCTGCCCGCCGATCCAGGGCACACCGTTATCGCCATTGGAGGACTCCACGGTGGTTTTAGCGGTGACGGCATCGTTGCCACCGACACCCATCTGCACCTTCCAGTCATTGCCCTTGGACAAGGTGATCAGATCCGCGTAAGGGTTCTTGCCCTTGGCGATTTCCGCCTCCATTTGTTCGCAGGATTTGGTGGCCAGCTGCATGGTTTCTTCAGCTTTGATCAGGGCATTTTGAAAGAGGTCGTACAGGCCGGGATTGGCCCTTTGCAGTATCAGCGCCGGCAAAGCTGCTATGGCGCTGGTGGCGGCGGCTGTCATCGCGTTCATCATGTTGTCGACGCCGGCGCCGATGTCGTTCAGGGTATTGGTAACTGCCGCCACCGGATCGAACTTGCCGCAACTGTATCCAAGCCCTAATTGGGCAGATCCACCCAAAGTCACGGAGACTACCGACGGATTGGCGGGCACAGAGACCGGCTCCGCTCCACCGATTTCGTAATACCACAAGCCATCTTCAGTGGGTCCTTGAGCAGCGTTTACACTGTGGCTGGCGGATAAAGCCGATGCCAGCATCAGCAGATGAAATACGTAGCGTTTGATCATGGTGGGTAATTGATCCAGTCAGCGTTGAACAGAAAGATGCCGCGATCCTGGCAGCAGCTGTAAGGGCGCCACAGGTTCCAGACGTAATCGCCTTGGGCATCGACACGACCACCACCCCAGCCACTGAGACTGGCCAGATCGTTGGTACCGAACACCTTGCAGGTCGCTTCCGCCTTGGGAAGCAGCATCTGCCACTCACCCGTCGCGGGATCGTCTTCGACCAGAGGGCCTGGCGACCAGACGCGTTGGCCGGAACTGGAGCCACCGGCTATCGGCACGTAGATATGGGGTTGGCCGGTGCGGGTCACGATGTCACCCGCCCGTTGTGCATTGATGGCCGCCGCCTTCGGCTCTTCGGACTGGGTAGTCCAGCCGGTGCGGGGATAGACGCCGCCCCAGGTCTGCAGTGGCCAGGTGCCGATCTCCCGCAAGCCGGGTATCAAGCTCGCGGGATAGAACATCTCCGGGATTTCCATGCGCCAGGAAAGCGCATCAAGGCCTGAGAGAAAATACGGGAAGAATGACGTGGTTTGTGAATTGCAAAGATAGCCCGTACTGGCAACGATGCTCGACAGGGAGCTGACCGGGTGGCCGATCACATCGGTTTCACGGAAAACCAGATTGCGGTGATCCTTGTTCCCCCGCCCGCCCTCTGTTCTGTTGCCGGCGCTGTCAACCGGTACGGGTAACAAGCTCCCCAACAGACCGTTAGCCGCTGATTGTTGCGCTACACCCAGAGTACTGCGAATCTCGACCCAGGGATTACCACCGAGTTCGTTATAGCTGCTTACCACCGCATCTGGCTGGTAGTGGCCGACCTTGAGAGAGGTTTCGACACTGCAGCCGGACAAAGAACAACGCAGCCAGAAGCAGATACCCACCGGCATCCAGCGCATACAGCTCAGTGCTGCGCTTGTCGTTTGTGTGATGACTTGCGGCGTGGTGATTGTGCCCGTGTTGCCCATGAGCGGGAAGCAGAGCAGAAGGATCAACGCCCCAGGACGCAAACATTTTTTCACTGCCGCGCACCCCTCGTCTGCCATCGCTGATAGATCTGGGTTGCGACTGTGACATCGGTCACGCCGTAAACCACCGTCTCACCATCGAAGACAATGGCCGGGTAACGATCAATGCCATACTGCATCGCCTGCACCAGTCCCCTGGCAGCGTTCTCAAGTTCACTACTGAGCTGGGCATCCATTCGTTGAAAACGCGACAGGACCAACTGCTTGGCCTTTTCGGGGTCTCTCGGCAAGTCCTCAGAGAGTGCTTGTTGCAGCTGGTTAATGCGGTTCATCACATAGACCGTTGTATTGTCAGAGCCATTGACAACCTGGAACTTCGAATCAGTGAATACCTCGATCGCAGGTGCGGCCTCGCCGGCTATGGCCGGCGCACTTAGCGTGCCCGTTAGAACCATCGAGATAATGAAACAGGTCTTTGCGACATTCACTGACGATCTTCCAGAACCAAAACACGTTATTGGGATAACGATCCTGCTCGATTCTGGATTCTGGCAAAACGGATTATTCAGACAGGGTTAGTCGATGTTTCTGGTCGAGCGATGCGGAGGTTTCTTGCCCGCCTGTCGCGGGGTCGTGAAGCAACCCTGAGGAGCCAGCCGGCGCGCTACGCGCGAGTCTGCTCGATGCGCCGGGAGATTTCGTAAACGGCCTCCAGCTCCGAGCAGTTTTTCTCTCGCATAATGGCAGCGCGCTCTGCTTTCTCGTGCTTTTCGGTCATCGCCAGGGCGAGTGACAAGGCTGGTGGAACATTGCGAAACAGGGCTTCTACTTTGTCTGCCAGCACAACACCCTCAACGTATTTTCCGGGCTCCTTGCGGGCAGACAGCAGCAGATTACGTTGTTCGTCATTCAGATCCTTGAAGCGGGCGATTTGTTCCACTTCCTCTTTCGGCATGACCAGGCACAGCCACCACTCCATCATGTTGAGCATCTTGCGGCTGGCGTCCGGGAAGTCTTCAAGATTCTGGGTGGCGATCCAAAACCAGGCACCGAGCTTGCGCCACATCTTGGTGATCTTGACCACGTAACGGGCCAACAGGGGATTGGTGGTAATAATATGGCCTTCGTCAGTGACCACCAGCGTGGGCCGATCGTCGTGTTGGTGGCGTTCCACCAGGTCGTTGATATGACTCATCATCGAAAGGTAGGCGACGGTGAGCTGATCCTCGTAGCCCTCTCGGGCCAGCATGCCCATTTCGAGGATAGTGACATCGGCCTCCGGCCAGGACTGACCTGGCCGATTGAAAAAGTGGCCGGCCAGGCCTGAGCAGAACAATGCCATACCATCGCCCATCTCGAGTGCGCGATTGCGCCGGTGTTCGGGCAATTCCGTGTTGGTTGCGATGGCCTGAAAGGCATTCACCACATCCTGGGTAATTACCTGGGAACGACTCGCGTCCTTTACCGTTTTAGCTGCAAGAAATATGGCGTTGCGGATCAGTAGTCGGTCTGCCCGGGTCAATCGCGCATCTTCGCGCTCATCACCGCCGGTGATCATGATGCGTGCAGCGATCTCCATTTCGCCGAGAATATCGCGACCGCCGCCCTCTTCCTCGATCTCATCGTCTTCGTCTAACGCGTCCTCCAGCTTGTCGTCTAAAAGGTATGCATCGACGTCGAGCGGATTAAACGCATGACGCCGATCCAGCAGTCGAAGCGCGTCGGCAAAGGGCGGCAGGCTGACATCAACATTGGGATTCAGGGTTATCTGGTTAACTGACAGACCGTGGTGCGCAAAATGCTGTCCCAACAGCGAAAACGAAGCCCCGGCCTCGATAATAAATATACGTGGCCGGTGCCGTGCCATCATCTGCTGCAGCAGATACACCAATAGCGCCGACTTACCCGCACCCGTCGGCCCAAGGATCAGCATGTGGGCATTCTTCTTACGGTCATCCCGATGCAGCGGGTCGAAGACCAGCGGTTCGGCACCTCGATTGTAGAACACCAGGCCAGGATGACCGGTGCCACGGGAGCGACCGTAGAACGGCAGTAAATTTGCAATGTGGCGAGAGAAGATCAGCCGCGAGCGACGACGGGATTTGTCCAGGTCGGCGTCATAGGCCATGGGCAGGTTGCGGATATAGCTGTCGAGTGACAGTAAGTCCGCTTCCTGGGTAATGGGCTGCAGGCCGTTGGGTAAGAGCAGCGCATGGAGTCGATTCAAATTGTTCCGCAGCGCCTTTTGGTTATCACCCCGCACATAGAAGGCCATGCTCACGGGATACAGCTTGTTGCCCTGGGCCATCTCCCGCTCCACATGCTCCGCATCTTCCCGAGTAATCGACGCTTCCGCGGAATCACCCACCGATGCGCGCTTGATCTGGGCAATGTGATTGCGGGTGGTGTCCTGCGGCTTGAGCGTGAGTGTGATCGCCATGATGGTGTGCTCGGGCAGACGATCGAACAGCGAAAACACCTGATCCCCAGCCTGGCGCTCTGCCGTGAAATGCCCGATATCCGGTGCCCGCCGTAGGCTTTGGATGGTCACTACAGTATGCGGCATATTGTCGAACACCCAACTCGAGGTTGCCTCGTCGGAGCGTGGCATCGAGAGGGTGAGTTGTTCAGCAAAGTCATGGCCAAACGGTAAATTGTCATCGCCAGGGTATGGCGCCAGCTGCAGAAGCGCTTCCGGATTACCGTCTGCTAACGGTGGATCGGGATTGAACCAGCTCAGCATCCACTGATAAAACGCCTGACCATTGGCACGCTGGACTTTTATCCCGGCAGAGGACAATGAGGCGATCCATTTGGTCGCTACATCGTTGAGCGCCTCCTCTACCTCTATGGCGGCCGGGGATTTGCCATTGCTTGTCAAACGGCGGTAGAGCACGACACGGATCCGACGTTGTTGCCCCTGCCAACGCGAACCGGTAACGGTGGTATCGTCAAACAACCCACCCGGCCGAGAAATCGCCTGCAAGTGCTTCGACATCACCGACTGGTAATGCTGGGAATAATCCGATGCACGAACCGTCGGCGACGGATAACTGGCCAGCAACGCATTCAGTTGGGTTAGCCTGGGCTCATCTTGCACATAGATCTGTAACACCCAGGGCGCGTCATCGCGCTCGGGAATGGCCTCGTTGATAGCAGTCTGAATAGCATCACGCAGCTGTGTCATAAACGCCGGCGTGCGTGCTTCGCAACCGACCGGCAGAACTTCGAACAAGGCGCCCAGACTGACGCCGTCCTCCAACAGAAAGGTTTTGCTCTCAGGGACGTATTCCATCCAGGGCAACAGATCGGTAAACGACGGCGGGCGATGATAGTGATGTTTTACCGAATCGGACGTTAAGGGCGAAGCATCCGAACTATCGCTGATTTTTGAATTCGTCATGGGGTCCTACTGCTCGTCGGGCGAAGAGACGATAGCTGCGGGTACCTCACCAGGCACTTCCCCCGGTAAGGCGTACTCCACCCTCTCGTAAAAGGGAAAAGTGGTGACATAGCCCGGCACCGGAGTACGCTCACTACCTGACAGGTGGGGAAAGATGTACATCACCAGGGTGGGATTCGGCAGGCGAGGAAATATTGTGTCGATCTCACTGGCGGCTTCTCGCACGAAGCCCCGATAATGATCGATGCCTGTTTGAGGTAACGGCTGACCGCCCATGGCCCGTCGATGGTCAGGTTTCTGAACATCCACCATGTGCTGGTCGTAGATGGACTTCATGGTGGGGCCATCCTGTGGTAGCACCGAATCCTTGGTGCTGGCGCAGCCGACCATCAACACACTAATCGAGACCAGAGCCAGTGGTACTCGTTGCTTGCTCGAAGAGATTCGTTTCATGATGGAGTTTCCTGCCGTTTGAATGGAAATCGATGGGAAGTTCATGGTCGACATGGATCGCCAGCTCGACACCGGCGGGCACAAATACCGCATCAAAGCTTTGTGCCTGACGCTCGCGCAGCCATTGGGCAACCTCGTCACTGCCGCCGCTGAGGGTTTTGCCTAATACGTATTTGCCCGTTTCACCGGAGACCACGCTTGTGGCCGAGCCCGAGTCATTGATCAGCGTTGTGGTTTCGGCCTGGGCGGCTGCTTCGCCGGCAGCTTCAAGCGCCATCACGCCAATACGCTGCGTCAGGAATGCGGGTGCGTTGGTCTTGCGTTCACCCGTGATACAGGGAATACCCCGCGCATCGGAAATCCAGCCCAGTGGCCTCTTACTATTTCCGCCACTGTTTCCACTGGAACCACCCAACTGGTTGTCGTCACTGGATAGGGTCTGGATGGTGCCGTCTTCAAAGACGAAGGTCACCGATTCCAGTTTCCCCGTCACGCAGGAAAGAGTCCAGTCACCGACGGCTGTGCCACTCCAGATCATGCCTTCGATGCCTGGAATGCGCAGTCCATTGGCGGCCAGGTTTTCCTTGCCGGTAATCACCTTGAACGGCATGGGGTCGCGGACCTGCCCCTGGATAGGCACCCTGCCCACCAAAGCGGTCATGCCAGTGGATCCAATCAGCGTGGCATTGCGCGGCACGGTGTAGACCGGCAGTGCGGCATTGAGGGCATCGGATCCTTTTGCCACAAGCGACTGCACTTCCGGACGAGCGCCGTCTATCGCATTACGGCCGGTGCGACTGAAGCGGTTGAGCAACGTCTCCTTATCACCGCCAGGCGATGGCGTGAGTTCCAGCGGATTGACCCACACCAGCGATTCCGATTCCGCAGTCGATGTTCCAATGCCATCCAGACCAAGTCCGATCGGAATATCAGAACCCGTGGACGACGGCCCCGTAGATGAAGCGCCAAACCGGTTAGTCAGCGAATCCACCCTCGCCGTCAGCGCAGCGATGGCTGACGTGGTTTCATTTGGCGCGGCGTCGCTGCGCTTTGCCTCCAATTCTGTTTGCACTCTCGACAGCACGTTGTTTTCGATCTGCTTTCGGTCATTGATCAGATCGCGATTCTCCTGTTTGAGCGCGGTGTTATCCCGACGCAGGGCATTGAGTTCCGAGGTCATGGCGCTGACATTCGCCGTCAGTGTCTTGATGGTGTCTGCGGGTGTATCGGCATCCGGTTTCGGCGCTTGCGGCACGGCTTCCAACAGCTGCGGTTGCTTATCATTCGGGGAGCAGGACTTCGCCGCGACGAGCACTGCCATCAGCACAACGGAGCCGGCAAGAATAGGTAACAAACGATTACTGGTGACCATCGACATGGTTGATTCTTATCCTCTCTCAAAGCGCCACATCGAAGGGCCGATCTGATACCAGATAGACGGCCGTGGTATCGGCCGCATTGCCGGCTGGCAACAGGCGATTGTGCTGAAACGTCGCAGCCAGCCATGACCCGCGCAGTTCGCGCGGATCCAACACCAGCGGTCTTTGAGTGCGATTGGTGATCTTTACGGCGGTAACGTATTTCAGTCCCACCTTCCACGCGGCGACCGGCACGGCTTCAACCATTGCCCCATGCACCAGATCGACCGGTTCGGCATTCACCGGAATGGCGACCACGTCGGGTTGATGGGGAATCAGTCGCGTTGGCGCGTAAAGTTGTTGAGCGGCATAACGGGTTAACGCGGCATAACCCAACGACCGTGCTCGATTACCAGACGTCGATTCATCGGCACCGGCCTCTTGCGGTGATTCCAGCAATATCTGTACATCAGGCAAAGAGCGACTGCCTGATCCGCCTGGTGACGCTGAAATATCGAGGACGTAAATCGGGCCATTGGTTTCCGAGCGCACCATGACACGGGTGGTCTCAAAGGGTTGTCTGGCCCGCAGGTATAAGGTGCCATTGATGCTTTGGCTGCGCAGCAATGGCGTCAGCGACTGTGGAATACCGATGCTCACTGAATCCGGAAAATGTACAAGGCGCTCTTCACTGACGACCAGCGGGATGGCAATCGGCGCTTTGTCCCAGACAATTCTTTCAGGAGTGTTCGATGCCGCGTCATCGACTTGCGCAAAGGAGACCAAGGGAAAACCTAAACCTAGAAAGCATGACCAGAGCAGGGCAATCCATTTCACTGGAACGTAGAAATTGGCGACACTCATTTTGAGGGCTCCTTACCGGTGTTGCTGCCGCTTGCACTGGGTTCAGACAGTTCGGCATCGGTCAATCGCCGCGGGCCGTCACTGGCGTACCCATCAAGCGCGAGACCCCAGGGATTGGTTTCCGGATCGATGGCTTGGCGCACTACGCGAACCGGGTATCGAATGGTCGTCTGCTTAACGGTCATGCCTTTCACGGACTCTAGCAAATCCAGATCCAGCCACACGATCCATGCGTCGGAGGACAACACGTCAATGCGGCGTTCTTCGTAGCCATGCCCCGGCACTTCATGAACACCGCGAACGCGATAAGCCAGCTCACCGCGTCTGGCCTTCAACTCCATATCCTCGATCAGATCATTGCGGTAACGAGGCGTCAGATAAGGTGAAATCCGAAAGATCGCTTTGCCGTAATCTGTTGCGCCGTTCTCTGGCCAGCGATTGAGCTGCTGAAAAATGTAGAACGCGAAGGTATAGACGTTCGCAGGAGGCACTTCCTCTGCGGCCAACACAGCGCCTGAGCGTAAATCAGGTGGTACATAAACTCGCAGCTGCTTGGGTGCCTGGCTCCAGCCGATCCAGAGGGCGAGAATGATCAGCCCTTGCAAGCCGATCACGACCCACAGCGAGCGCAAATGTGACCGCACGTTATCGATTTCGAGTCGGTAGCGGCGCATGGTGCGTCCTCCCAATGTCCCACGACCCGCTACGTAATACCCAGGGCGTGCGATACAACCCAATCGTTTGCAGTCGAATTCGTAGCCATTGTTGGTAATAGCCTTCGGGCCGCCCACGTTTGATACGCTGGAACAACGTCGCCATAACCACGACGGTGGCCACCACACCGACACCGGCGATACCAAAACCCATAGTGATTGCGCCCAGCAACCAGGCAAGCAGGAGACTGAGGGGTAGCCATACCACAATGGCCAACCCCACAATCATGCCCAGCTCAGAGGATGAGCAGCCCTTGAAGATGGCGGGTTCGGCATTGAGCCGATCCGCCAGAGTTTCATGGTCGTTGGACATTCGCATCTCCTACTGCAAGCTGCTGTTGACGTCGGGTGTTAAATAACGCCAGCGGCTTCTGTAAGCAGATAGCTGGCGAAGATCAGCACAATCGCACCGACGATCCCCAGGACACCGACTTCAGCCCACTCCGCCTTGCCCTGGCGAGCTTCATTGAATTTCGCGAAGCCCAGGTACGCGATCCAGAGAAATCCCAGAACCGCAATGGCCAGCCCAAGTACCAGACCACCATCTTTGATATAGCCTTGAATCAGGCCGATCCAGTCACCTGCCGGCGGCGCGGTGCTCGGTGCGACCGGCGTCGGCAAATCCGCCCAGAGCGGCAACGGGAAAAGCACCGCGGCCGCCGCCAATAGCGACTTGCGATTGGCCGCCGACTTTTTGTTGGAACCGGCTTTCGTATTTGATGTACCCATGACAAATGTCCTCTTCTGTAACGCTGATAAAAAGGGGGCCTATCCCCGCATCCCACTGCGATGTATCGCCGTTTGCCCTTGCGGGGCCTTCTGGATTGACTCACCGCAAATAGAAACCCAGAACCATCAAAACAATGCTTGCTCGCAGAGCGCTCCAGGTCAGATCGAAGACCGTGGCTTGCCCTTCCTGCCAGGCCCGAAAAACCCCTAACGCCACCCAGATCACCCAGACAAACGCCAACACCAGAACCATCGACGCGATAGCCGTCAGCATCGTGGTTGGGGTAATACCGGATCCGGCCTGAAATGCAGTTTGTTGTGCGGGGGTCATACTCCAGACCTATCGCCGGTAATCGCCGCGCAATGGCGGAAATGAGCGAGGGTGCGCACGGGGAGAATCGATGTGTGACTGGATGCCGTCCCTGATCTGCTTGAGATCCTGACGCAGCCAGTCATAACGAAATCGGATACGGGAATCCCGATCAGCATTGGCCTCAGCGCGATTGATTAGCGTCTCGAGGGCATTGATCTCATGAATGATTTTCGCCAGCGCCTCACGCTCGGCGTCTGCATCGGCAAACGCCGCCGGTGCAAGGCACAAACCTAGAATCAGAAAGGTCGATGGCCAGAATTGGCGTTTCATGGCACTGCTGCTCCCGTGAGTTGGTACGGGGCATAGTGCGAGAATCAGAGGCGGTGGACGATGGGAAATCTATTCGGTGGGTGGGGTGGTTTTCGAATACTGGACCCCATTTAGGGCCTTCCTAATGCCAGAAACCAACAACTCAATATAGCTATTCTAGAGTTCCGACTTCGCAATCCGTAAACTAGGTTTACGCTAAGTCGTACTCGATAGTGTGAAATCTCAGTGCCGACGACTCACACGTATACCGATACTGAGTTCAGTGAGGTACTCTGGTGAAGCCCGAAGGCAACGGCGCACCAGACTCGAGCCGCACTGTGCGCCCCCTGCGCCCGCGAATTCGGGGTGTGGCAAGGTTCTCCCAATCGTAGAGAAATATATTTTGGTAGTATTGGGCGACTTCTTCGTCACGGATGATAAGGCTCGCATCTCGATTCCACGCAGTTCCAGAGTTCGTCCAATTGTGGCTACCGACCAACACAGACGTCCCATCGACTACAATGCCCTTATTGTGACAGCGATCTTGGAAGCGGAAATCGCGGAGATCAAATCCGTAGTCGCGGATGCGGCTCAGATCTGCGGCATCGAAAAACTCGCCACGCACGATGACACGGAAGTCCAACCCCTCCTCCTGCCTATTTCGCAATGCATCAAGTAATCGACGGAAGTGCGGACTCTGTCCGTTCTTGGAAAGATTGAGGGACTGGTTTTGGAAGTAGATTGTCTTGGTAGCGGAGAGAACCAGAGCCTCGACGTCCTCCCAATATCCATCCGGCGTGAGAATTGGTTTCACCTTAATCCTGCGTCCACTAACCTTGAGCGGCTCGAAGTACTTGGCATTCCCTCGATAGCGTTGCCTAGCAAATTCATCGATAACGTCTTCGACGGCGAATGCCCCTTCCACCTGGCCACGAAGGTCTCGCGACTGCTCCATGTCCCAACGGATATACTTCTCCAGTGTCTCCGCCATCCCTCGGTGCTGCAGGATCACATTCCACTCCCGGTTGTAGTCATCCGCAGCCTCAAAGCTTGTCGAGCCTTCATAAGCTGGCGATACATCAGGTTGGTTCGAACTCTGCCAGCTGCCGCTGGACAACCACACGGTGTCACTGTCTCGCACGGCAACCTTGATGTGGTAGGAGTACGGTACAAGCCCGTTCCTACGACCAATCGGCACCCACTGATACTTGAAGCGGTCCCCAAGCTGGAGCTTCAGCCTAGGTACAACCTCTCTCTCCTCATCGAGGTCGTATTTCTTCGAGCCCTGACCAATGTTCGAATTACCCTGGATCGCCAGCTCCAGTGTCCTTGGAGCCTTTAATGCATCGGTAAGCATCTCGACCACATGGGGTGCGGTAAGCTCATACATACCGATGGTAAGACTCTGCTTTGTACGACCGATGAAGTCTTTGAGCGAGTCCCAGCCAGCATCCGGACTTACATGGCAGAACAAGAAAATATCGTCCTCAACCTCGTACAGTTGCAGATTGGCAGGCTTCTGATACTGTGCAGGGCCTGCACCAGCCTCACCGAGCATGTCTTTCATCTCGTCACGGAGATCGTCGGGGCCAGCACCGAGCAAAACTACAGGCAGCCCTCCGTACTGCCGTGGCACGCCGAAAATCTCGTGGGCGTCCGATGCCGAGCGTTCCGCTGATTCCTTGACCACGACGTAAAGTACGCGGTCATCAGTGAGCTGCCCATCCTCCAAGTTCCACCCAGCTTCAACACCAAGTACGGCGGCATTTGATTCCAGCGCTATGCTGAGTTCGTCGACCACATCCGCTTCGTCGACTAACTCATCAGAAGGCGGATCTTTCGCATAGGACGATACGGAGACAACAGGGGTCCCGCCTGCCCCGATGTTAATGCTTACGTTCACGGGAATCGACAAGTTCACTGTGCTAGCCGGAGCCGATTCAATCAACTCATTAGGTAGCTCATGTGTCAATCTTAGCCTCGACTCTTTAGCGCTACGTTTCGGCGTAACGCTTTTCCTGCGCACCTCAGTCAATAGTTTCCACACCTCAGCTGCGGCCACGGCGCGATTCTCAACCTCGAACAAACCTTGGTAATGTAGGCCCACGATCGTACCACTGTCTAACTTAACCAACGGTGAACCAGAGTTGCCGTTAAGCGTCGAACAGTCATGGAGTACGTCGTTGCGTCGCATACCAGATATGAAGCCCGGCGCAAATCGCTTTTTCTCCCAGACAGTGCCGAAGACACGTTTGACGAGATCACGATCCATTCCGTCCGGCGCGAACACTGGGTAGCCAATAACTGCCACCACGTCTCCAGTCTTCACCCCGTTTTCCTCCAAGGTGAGCGGCAATGCTGAGATGGATGCATTTGAACGATCAATGCGAAGGAAGGCCACATCTGGATCATGCTCCCCGGCAACCCAGATTACCTCCACTACCGGGGCTTCCAGCTCAACCTCTCGTTCGAACTCCTCGACAAAGTCGACCCTCGGCTCCATTCGTCCTCCGACACCTTGGCGAAATACAAGCTGGTCCCTATGCAAGTGGGAGAACTGATTCGCTACATGCCGGTTAGTGACCACGATCTCGGGCGCAATAAGCCAGCCCGTCCCCGCAGCCCGAAGAGTAGGCGCATTAGCGACTTCAATGCGACCAACCGCGCGCAGAACCTCAGGCAATTTACCACTCGAAGCCTCCAGTTGCTCTCGCCAGAAAGGCAAGGCCGTCTTAGCAGGATCAACCATATCATTCTGTACCAACAATACAGGCCTTTCTGCCCAGACGATCGACTCGTCATTCAGCTGTTTCGTCTGTGCCTCTGTTGCGCCTAAATCTTTCGCACCTACCTCTAGAGCAAAACTGGAAACTGATACGTCACGATCTCCCTCTCCACCTACGTCCGCTTCAATGTTTTTTACACTGTCTTCGGGCGCGGCCCCGACGACGCTCTCCGTTACACTCATCACTGTCGGATCATGGGCTTGTTGGTGAAGAGCGTGGCCGCTGAACTCCCGATTGAGATAACGAGCACGTTGTTCGATGAGCTTCCGGTAATTGGTTTTCACGATCTGTGATCCTCTAGGATTTGGGATAGACGTCGCAGGTTGTACACTGCAGATCGAAGCCGATCTGCGGCCGCAGCCTTCGAAACCGGATGTGTGTTCAGGAGGTCTTCTCCCCGCGAGGCGAGCTCTGCAAGTCGCTCGCGCAACAGGAGTTCGGCGACCAAGGGTGTCGGCGAGAGAAGAGGGGCACGTCCCATGCTGAAGCAGGCCCCCGCGTTCATGCCATCCTCACCGCTCGGGAGGATGCTCAGACATTCACCGAGTGGCTTGATCACGGTGACCATAAGCTGAAGTGACACGACCGTCATGGCTGGACTCCCGCCCGGTCTGCAAAATAGGACGGCGAGCGCTTGTAGCATGGCCACATAGGCGTCATCGAATAGATCCGCCACATGAGCCGAGTGAGGATCGCTGATCTCCGTGACCCTGAGGCCCTTGCTCAGGCCAGCAATGTCCTGGGCCACAACAGCGTCATTGCGTCTGCGTTTCAAGTAAGGGTTCTCGGCGACCGGTCGCGCCGGCGTGCTGGCCCCAATGGAGGCGACATGTTCACCAAATTGCGCTCGTAGCGTGCGGAACACCGCGAAGTGGGAGTCCTCACGATCGTGCGGTGTTCCCTCCCCCTGATCAACTATGCGGTCGATCGCAGCTATTGCGCTTTCGACGCTCGTGACGGGTATGATATCGGGAAAGTGCACAGTCGCCCGGGTGGCTTGTAGCTCCTCCACATTGATGATCGCCTCGTCGCCGAGGAGCTCAATCAGACGGCGACACTCCTCGTAGAGTTCGCCGACGCTCCCGAACTCGAAGGCTTCCCCGTCTGGCCACTCGTCTTTTTCCGAGACGCGACCACCCGCATCCGTGCCCGGAGTCGGCTCGACCGGGTTTTCATAGTAGACGAAACGATCGAGCGTACGTTCGTCGAACCTGCGAAGGCTCAACGCTACCGGGAGTTGAAACCACTTGGCCGGCTGCGGGAAGCTCGGCCGCCTTATATACGGGGATCCTCCCAGCGCGGTGATAAGGTTCCACGCCTGACCAAGGTGAAGCATCTCTTGGGCCGCCACATGGTAGATGCGGCTCGCCCACTCGCGATAGAGTTGCTGCTCCTGCCAGGTGATGTGCTCGGAAGTGTCGGTCTTGATACTGAACGCCGCGTATAGGTATGAACAGCCTAGGGCATGTTCCAGTTCGCATGCGGCAGACAAGAGTCCGAGTAGTCGTGAGCGCGGAGCATCGGTCATGCGTGGAGATCCTTACTGATGGCCTCTGCGGTTCTCAGCGCCAGGGCAGCTGCGGTCAATGTCGGGTTCGCGGTTCCCCCAGTTGTGAAGACCGAGGACCCGACGATAAAGAGGTTTGCGTGCTCGTGCATGCGTCCAAAGGAGTCCACGACCGAGTTAGAGGTGTTCATGCCCATGCGACAGGTGCCCATGATGTGACCCGCCCCGGAAAACTTTTTATCGGGGTAGGAGAATTTCATCTCCGCGCTATTTACTCCGATTCTCTGGAAGATCCACTCGAAGAGCTTTGTGGCAAACTCGAAGGCTTGCAGATTGTAGTTGGGCACGGTGAAGTGAATCTTTGGTTTTGGATGACCGTTTCTGTCTTCCGGGCCAAGCTCGACGCGGTTCGAGGCCTCCGGGAGCATCTCGGTGGAATAGCTGAGCCGCAGCATCCGGGTCACTGTGTGGTTAACGGACTGGCGTAATTCCTTGCCTAGCAAACCGCGATCAAAGACCATTCGTCGCACCGTCTCCTCAATAGGCTGCATGCGGCCCCATCCATCATTCCCGATGGAGATTCGGAACGCTGCCCGCTGCGCACGAAAGTCCCCATCGCGAAACACGTCGATGCCAGAAGTAACCGGCGGTCCGCGAAAGGGAAAAACTGGCTCGGGAAGGAGCGCTCCTCCGTAGCCCTGCGGATGATCCATCAGATAGCGACCCACAGGGGACCTTGTCCCCAAGCCTGATGCTAAAAGAATTACTGGCGTCTCGATTGCATGGGCGGCCAGTACGTACCTGCTGGCCCGAACGACTTCGTCCTTTGCTGCGCCACTCGACCAATCCTGATAGTGTACGCCGACAACTCTGCCCGCCTGATCAGCTTCGAGCCGTTTGACTACGCAGCGATAACGAAATATCGCAGGAGTTGACCCCGCAGTCCGAGGGCTGCTCGCCTTTGCAATGTGGACAGTAGCGTCATACTTTGCGGCGATTGGGCAAATGGGCACGCAGCTCGAGTTTCCGGCGCAGGGAGGCCTGCCTTGGTAAGGAATGCTATTGCGTGCTTGTGGAGTAGACCGGATGACCAGCTGGTTTCCTTGGTAGGTTTGCTCACCAAGCAACCGCTCAAAGACCCGGTCACCGTAAGCGCGCCAAATGGGCGGCATCGGAAACTCCGTCGATCGCATCGCCCCGTATAGACCATCCCACTCCAGTCTGTCACCGGATACCCCAAGTTCGGCCTCCGCATCGCTGTAGCTCGGTTCGAGCTCCTCGTAGGTCAGCGGCCAGTCATCCCCTACTCCGTAAAGCGACTTCATTAGGAAATCGTTGGGGAGCAGTCGAGGGGTGTTGCCCAGCCAGTGCCAAGTGCTTCCTCCGCCCAGCCGTAGGTAGGTACTCTTGAACATGTCGGGGCCCTGCTGCGCGTAGTGCCCCCCCTCCTTGCCGTCGATTACCTTGGGTATGGGTGAGTGAGGCTTGGCATCAAGGTCTTCGTACGGCGCGCTTGGGATCTTCTCGGACGCGCGGGCGTAGCGCCCAACTTTCTCTTTGCGATCACCGGGTGGCGGGCCAGCCTCAAGAACCAGCACACGCGCACCTTGCTCCGCCATACGAGAGGCGACCAATGCTCCCGTAACACCAGCTCCAACGATCAGGACATCGAACTCGATGGATGTCTTGTTCACGGTGCGTCCTCCGGGGGATAGTGCCAATATCCAAAATAGCCACCGGAGAGCGCGGGAGGATGAGCCTGGATAACTCGCCACACAGCAGCTTCAAAGTAGTCGAGTTCCTCATCGCCCCGAATGTTTCGGGGCGCGTTGCCCGGCTTGATCATCTCGCCTTCGGCGTCGGGAAGCATCCCAGTATAAAGGCCATAGACCAGTGCACGCGCAGCTCTGCTCACAACCGAGTCCCCGGACAGGTCTTCGGCCTTAAGAACTCTTTGCATCACTTCGTCCCCGAAAGTTACCGATGCGCGCGCCACAATGGAATCGACGAACCGCGGAGGCAATGTGTCAACGCCTGTCAGTTCGCCGCAACGCTCTCTCCATCGTTCTAACGTCACGAGAGCATGTCCTCTTTGCTCAAATGTAACCCTGCGAGCGCTCTCTCAATAGACGCGTAGTTAGTGTGTTCGGTCTTGCTCAGGTCTTTGACCCACCCCCAGAAAAGATCGAGTGCATTTAGCACGGGTTCCGTCTTGGCGACACGCTCGCAAGACTCTTGGATATGTTCGAGGGTCACGCCTTCCGGCAGCACCGACGTGTTCACCACAACTGGGTCGCTATGAATGTTCTCGGTTACTAATGGCACGAGCCTGTCCTCCGCGTCGGGGTTGGTCTGTGCAAGGATCTTGATCGCACCGTCATGGCCTGCACCAATATCCGCCTCACCCCCATAGACGGCCTCCGCTGCTGCATCATGACCTCCCGCAAAGGTGACCTGACGAAAAAAAAGAAATGGGTGAATCCCATTTGTCTGCAGAACACTTGCTGGAATCAGGAAATTCGACGTCGAGAAGCGGTCGCCGTAGGCCATCCGCAGGAGACCAGCGGGTGCATTCACCAAGTCTCCAATACTTTTCAGCCCAGTGTCTTTCCGGGCATAGATCTGCGCGTAGTAATATGTGCCGACCTGTCCTCGAATGGGACGATGAGCAACGCAAGCAGGTACGATTGCCTGGTTCTCTTTATGGGCCAGTACGTAAGCAACTGGCTTCATGAGAGCTATCGCGCTGTTGCCAGCGACAATGTCATTGTACTGAGCAGGAACCTGCATCACTGGAGGCACCTCGATTACAATCTGCTTTCCGAGGCTCGTACTGAGATCGGCAGCCAATGCATTGGCGAAGACGACGACAGCATTCCGGACATCGTTGTCGGACTGCTTCTGCGTGATGTCTGGATAATAAGTGAGGCGGATAATAAGCATACTCGATGACCTTAGATGGGGTTTCGGGTGGGTCTCCGACCGTCAAACAGACGAGCACGACTCCACTCACAATTTAAGAACTATGAGTTCTTCCTCAGCGCTCATTTGAAATGACGCCAAATACATCATCCCTTATGGTTAGTAGATGCACCCAGAAGGTATCCTTCCATCTGCATCTACACTGAGAATATTCAGTTCTTACAAATTGTCCAGTTTTCACGCCGTCTCGGCAGCAACAGAATGCATTGACCTACTCTGTGTAGTAATACCTCAAGATTTAAACCTAATCCATTTATCCATAGTATCTCAGAACTCCGACGACTAGAGCCGTCAGTCGACTATCCATCTCCGCCCCGTGGGTTCCATCCTTTTTAGCCCTGAGATCTTCGGCGCCAAGCGCCTTCGTCAACGTATCTAACGACGGTCCTCGGTGGCTGCACGGCAGATTCGTTGCTTGCGCCCAAGGTATGGCTGCTTTCTGGCTACAGAATACGCCTTGAATTTCCGGCATTGCCAATTCGTATCGCAAAACATGATCAAGCAGGATTGGCCAGTCATAACTCGCGTTATGAATGACGATAAGTTGATGCTTCAGATATTCGGCAACCTGCTGCCACTGGGAATCAAAGTAGTCAAATCCAGCAGCCTGTTCGTTGGTAATGCCATGTATCGACTGAGCTTCTTCTGAAATGCGTTTTTGGGGTCTTGTCTTGAACTCGACGGACTCCTCAATCTCTCGGTTTCTCACCACGGTGATGCCAATCGTCACGATATCGGGCAGTCCGTTTTCGTCAGGCAGGCCGGTGGTTTCGGTATCGAGGACGATGTAATCGTCCGGGAGTTGGGTGAATATCCACAACAGTTCGTTATACATTGCCATTACCTCCGGCCACTGCCATCCAGGGATTCAACATTCACGATTGCCCCCTGTTCATAGTGGTATCGCAGATATCGCCAGTGGATGGCATCCGAGAGCGCCTTGGGCCGCATTACCCCATAGCACTCCCCTTTCGCTCTCACGCTTTGGTAGTGAATGCCGAAGCTATTCGCAGCCCGGAGCGTGTAGCCGAGTTTCTGTGCTGCACCGTAATCATCGGGATCGTAGATAGCGTTTCCGACCAGGTGCCGCACATCGTGAAGGGTTGTCGGCCCCAGCTGCGCGCGGATAACGCGCATCTCCTGGGTGGTCTTGTCGATTCTGGATTCACGTAGGAATCGTGCCCGATGAAAGGATGATTCGGCGATGCCCACCGATTCATCGGAAGCGCAGTAGTAGATA
>TARA_R110000772_G_scaffold58617_8_pt1 | contig 56753 bp, 49 predicted proteins | sample TARA_R110000772 | Tara Oceans TARA_R110000772 (sample SAMEA4397948) | marine metagenome | biome: Polar Biome; feature: [SRF] surface water layer (ENVO:00010504); material: water (ENVO:00002006), including particulate matter (ENVO:01000060) such as... | depth 5 m | reverse complement strand
CATCATTATCCATTGAAATCACCACACTCCTGAAACACATAACGCCCAAATAACAGGCTAAGTAATAGTTGGCTAAAATTGTGTAGCGAAGCGAAACGTAGCCAACTGTTACTTGTCCTTGTTAATTTGCTTGTTAGAACTCTTTTCCTCTCTCCAATCTTTGATATATAAAACACCTTGATTAGATAGTTTAATTACTTTTTTATTTTCAAGCTTTTCTTTAGTTTCTTTTCCGTACTTGTCTATTCCATCAATTGCTATAAAAGATTGTTTATCTTGCTTTAGGTATAGATCAATAAAGTTAGAAACAGCATCATTCTCTATATTCTTATATAACAACGAATCGTGGACTAATATCGGTAATTTTGTTGCTTCAAATACCGCAATATCTAGAAGCAATAAATTTGAGTAAGCAGCACCTGTTCCTGTGTTATCAATTATCTTGTATTGATAGCTTTTATCATTTAATACTAATTCTGGACTTTTATGATTTTCACTATAAATCAATGTAACCAAGCTTTTGATCTTGTCGTTAATTAAATTTTCAATGAACTCTAATATTTTTTCTTTTTCATTATTTAGATCAGCTTTAATATTTTTTACAGACTCTTTTAAACCTTCTTCAGTTTCAAAATAACCATTTTCAGAAATTGTTTCCTTATGTGAATTAGAAAGATCATAAACTCGATCAACGATAATTTCTGGGTTGTCGAACTTTGATATATTTTGGCCAATTCTTTCATCGATCTTTGAGATTTCGTTTGTAATTGAATCAAGATCTTTTTGAAGGTCGCGTTCACTTGCTCTTAATTCTGATTTAAGTATTCTAGTAATATCGCAGTGAAACCCTTCAATCTTAGCAATCTTCTCTACATTTACATCAGGGAAAAACTTTTTAAGGCTAAAAAGGTGCTTGCTTTTTATATATTTACTTTGGCTTAAGTTATTTCTAACTCTCGATAAACGGCTAGTAATAGAGGTCTTACCATTTAGTAAAAGGTCTTTCTGTTCTTTAAGCTCTAAAACCTCTTTACTTGCGATTTCACTAAGGTTAATTGCATACTTTGCAAGATTAGATTTTATATCCTCAATTTCAGTTTGAATCCTCTCAATTTCTTTTAAATTCTTCTTATACTGAGTCTTTGATATTTTTGGTATAAATTTTTTCTTAAACGCACCTGAAAGAGTTTGTTTCTCAGCATTCTTTTCTTTTAACTTTTCTGATAACTCCCTAATATTCATATATCTTTCAAAAAGCTTAATCAATTTTTCGATGCATTCGCCTCCATTGTTAGATGGGTGGTCATGCAAAGGCTTCTTAACATCTAAATTGTCTCTTCCCCATATCCGTGAAAATAAAGAAACAATTGCTCTAAAAGATAAATCAAAGGAATCCAACTTATATTGAGCTTTAAGAAAGGATTTATAATGTTCTAGTGAGATAGGTTCTTGGTCTTCATAATCACTAGAGCAGGTATAAACCAAGTCAGGCTTGAAAGTCCCTCTTTTAAATATGAATTTTTCGCCTCCAAATTCGTGTGTTATGAAATATGAGTGATGTCCCAAGTTCTCAACAGCTCCGCCATCATTTGATATAAACGATTCACCACCAAATGAAAAGTCAACCAACATCAAAAGTGTAGATTTACCAATTGAATTGGTTGCTACAGAATCACCCAATACGACATTCAAGCCTTTATGAAATTTTATCGCAGTTTCTCTAAGTACGTCTGATCGAATTTCAATCAACATTGATTATTTCTCCACTGTCTCTATTTAACTCTATTCGGCCAAGAACATAGAGAACATCAATGCATATGATAAACTCACTTACATCTTCAAAGTGTTTTTCTACTTCTTTGTATAGTTCAGCTAACCCGTTAACAATGGCTAAGGCTTCCAGAATTCTAGGTAGTTTACTTAAAGATGACTGCTCAAATGAAGTAAACTTATTTGGTGTAATCATTCGAATATCTCACAATTTTGGATAAAAAATGACGCCAATATTTCTGATGCATCATTGGAGTCTGGTTTCGTCTTAGAATTTATCCACGCCACAATATTTTCGAATATAACCTGCTGATCATAGCCAAATCGTTTTTGCTTTAAGTAAAATATCTTTATCTGCTGGGATATCATTTCAGATAAGTCAGGATCATTTTGATCAAGTAAGGCTAATTTCCCTTTAATAAAAACATAGTAATCCCTTACATTATTTTTAATTTTTCTTTTTGTAGGCCTTGTTATTGTGTCGTTTAATTTATCATCAACCCTTTTAGGAGAATATGTAATCTCACAATTGTCATTAAAATTGTCTTCATCATACAAAGAATTAATGATTTCACTAATTTCATCTTCTATGGCGTAAGTCTTCCATAAAGACTCTTGCCCTGACCTCTGGATTAGCTTTTTCTTTATAGCTACAAGGTTTTGATATTCTTCAACAGTCCTAGGCTTATCAAACTTACCATGACAAACTTCACATAAAGGAATTACATTATCTTCATGATTAATATCTACGCTCAAACGTACTTCGTTTTTTAGTAATTCAATTTCATCACTAGTGGGATTTAGCGGATAGATATGTGCAATTTCATAATTTTTATAGCTCTTGCCCTTTTTCTGATAGAAAAGTGGCTCATCGCATAATGGGCAAACTCTGCTCACCTGAGCAACAAGAGCCACATTCTGTGCTGGTGAATACTGATGTCTTTTATTTCCCATTAATCTAAATATCCTTATTTTCGCACATATGCTAAACGAGAGTTCTAACAGCTTATTGAACACCACTTTGGGGGTTTATAACACCCCAAAACGGCGTATATTACATGGCTCAATAGTTCCACTAAATAACTACAATGTAAACAAGTAATTACGTATGTTATAAAGTTACCGTAGTTAAAATACCCCAAAACGACTTTTAATAATGTTATTGGACAAAATACAAATAACTGTCTATATATACAGTGTCGAGTTTAAATAATTGAATATCATTTATGAAATCTCTCTTTCTAACCATGATTAAAGATCATATGTATAGCAAGCGTTATGCAAAGAGCACTATTGAAGCTTATTTGTTTTGGATAGCTGCCTATATCCGCTTTAATAATATGCAACACCCAAGTTCTATGGGGGATACTCAAGTGGAATTATATTTAAATCATTTAGTAAACTCGCAAAATGTAGCGCAAGGCACACAAGCCCAGGCATTGAATGCGCTAAGTTTTCTATATAAGGAAATAATTAAAAGTCCTCTCTCATTATCATTAGATTTTGTAAAAAGTGAACGCCCTAGAAAATTACCTGTTGTGCTTACACAAACAGAAGTTTCAGCGTTATTTAAACACTGTATTACAAAGCATTATTTAGCGTGTGCACTACTTTATGGTAGCGGTATGCGGTTAATGGAGGTACTACGTTTGCGGACACAAGATATTGATTTTGATTATAACTGTGTTCGAATTTGGGATGGTAAAGGGGGCAAAAATCGTGTTGTAACGCTTGCAGGAGAACTGATACCACAAATACGAACACAAATTCAATTAGTCGATAATTATTTACAATTAGACCTAAATAACCCGCTGTTTTGTGGCGTGTATATGCCGCATTTATTACGTAAAAAATATCCAAATCATAACAAACAGCTGGGTTGGCAATATTTATTTCCATCTTATAAACTCAGTATTGATCCTGAGAGTAAACAGCTAAGGCGCCATCATATTGATGAAAAGCAATTACAGCGCGCTGTAAAAAAAGCGGCTTTTAATGCACACATTAATAAACACGTTACGCCACATACTTTGCGCCACTCATTCGCTACGCACTTACTGCAAAGCGGCGCTGATATACGCACAGTACAAACACAACTCGGGCACAGCGATATTCGTACAACACAAATATATACCCATGTTTTACAGCAAGGTGCTAATGGTGTTATTAGCCCTTTTTCAAGATTATAAGCTTCCCTATTTAAAACAAAAAAGCACAACCCACACGAGTTATGCTTTTTTAATTAATCTTAAACCAACTCATTTTACAAACGAATGCCGCCGTCTATTTCTACTACGCGACCGGTAAAAAAGTCGTTTTCGATAATATATTGTGCGGTATGGGCTATTTCTGCAGTTTCACCTAAACGCCCTACTGGAGTTACGCTAAGCATGCGCTCTTTAGCTTCTGGTTTCATTACGTCGGTCATTGCGGTGCTTATAACACCTGGTGCAATTGCGCCTACGCGAATACCAAAACGGCCAAGCTCTTTAGCCCATGTAGTAGTAAGCGCTACAACGCCTGCTTTAGAGGCTGCGTAGTTTGTTTGCCCTATGTTTCCGGCGCGCGCTACGCTCGACATATTTACAATAACGCCACCTTTGCCCGACTCAATCATATGGCTGGCAGCTTCTCGGCCTGCCAAAAACACGCCAGTAAGGTTTACGTCTATTACTGATTGAAATTGCTCAAGCGACATTTTTTTAACTACTTTGCCGTTTTTAGCTTTAATAAACATGCCATCGCGTAAAATACCGGCGTTGTTGATCAATACACCAATATGACCAAAGTCGCTATTAATGGTGTTAAATACCGCTTCCATTTCGCTCTCATTGGTAACGTTGGCGGCGTAGCCTTGAATACGCGTAGTTACGCCGTCAAGTTGACTTAATTGCTCAGTTGCTGTGTTAAGTGCATCTTGCGCCATATCGATTAGGGCAATGTTTGCGCCCATTTTTGCAAACTTTTGCGCCATAGCAAAACCTAAGCCTTGTGCGCCACCGGTTATTACTACCGTGTTATTTTTAATTTCCACGCGTTACCCCTACTTCGAAAATAATTTAAATATGGCACTAAAATCTTCAGTACCCGCACCTTGGTGCTGCAATGTAGCGTATAAGTCGTTGGCCATTGAACCCATTGGCGTGGCTGATTTACTTTGTTTTGCCGCTTCCATTGCCAAGCCTAGATCTTTTGCCATTAGATCGACCATAAAGCCTGGTTTGTATTCGTTACTTGCAGGAGCCGACTCCATTACACCCGGACACGGGTTATATAATTCTAACGTCCAGTTACGCCCTGAGCTTGCGGTCATTATGTCGCTAAGCACTTTAGGATCTAGGCCATTATTTATACCCATTTGTAGTGCTTCGCTGGTGCCTGCCATTAAAATGCTCAACAGCATGTTATTACATATTTTTGCAACTTGCCCTGCGCCAATGTCGCCTGCATGAAAAATATTTTTGCCCATATCAACCAGCACAGTATTGGCTTTGTCGAACGCGGCTTTATCGCCGCCTACAATAAAGGTAAGTGTGCCGGCGGTTGCGCCTGCAACGCCACCCGATACCGGTGCATCTACAAAGCTAATACCTTGCTGTGCTAACTCTTTACCAACCACGCGCGCCGATTCGGCATCTATGGTTGAGCAATCAATAACTAAAGTGGTTTTACTTAAGCTGTTAATTAGCCCATTTTCGCCCAAATAAAGCGCTTTAACATGCTTGCCAGCAGGTAACATGCTAATAAGTATGTCTACGTTGTTGGCACATTGCGTTGCATCTGCGGCTGCGTTTGCACCTTTGCTTTTTAGCTCGTTAACTGTATTTTGGTTTAAGTCGAACACACTTACCGTGTGGCCTGCTTTTATAAGGTTTGCCGCCATGGGCCCACCCATATTGCCTAAACCAATAAATCCTATATTGAGTTTGCTCATAGCTTTAGCCTTGTTGTAATTGTTTAAGTGGGTGGTTATTGCCATAGCGATCTTCAAAAAAGCTATCTACCACTGAGCTTGGCACGTCGCTGAGTGTTTTGTATTGCCAGTTTGGCGCACCGTCTTTGTCGATTAACAATGCACGTACACCTTCTTGAAACTCACCCACTTCGCCGGCACGTACCGACATACCTAGCTCCATTCTAAAACACTCAGCAAGGCTTTTGCCTTTACTGGTTTTTAATTGGCGGCTTACTAACGCACAGCTTAGCGGACAACCATGCTTAAGCGATTTTTGCGCCTTTAGTAGCCATTTGTCGTCTGTGTTTAAGTTTAAAATATAGTCAACCTGTTGTTGTAGCGTAGTAAACTCAGCAAGTTCTTGAATAGTTGCCAAATTTGCTTTGATATTACCTTTAGGCAAACGCCCTGATTGCTGATCTAAATCAGTTAACAGCGTAGTAAGTTTTTCGTGATTTAAACTGGCCGTTTTACCCCATTTAATGCTGAGTAAACCCGCTAAAAGTGCATCGTATTTGTCTGCTTTTACATAGTGATCGGCAAGGGCAACAAAACGGGCATCGTCGCAATTTATAGAAGCTGACGTAAGCCCTAAAAATAACCCAACACTGTGAGGCATTTTATGTAAAAAATAACTGCCGCCAACATCTGGGTATAAGCCAATAGTTTGCTCAGGCATTGCTATACGCGATGTTTCGGTTACTACGCGGTGGCTTGCACCGGCCATTAAGCCTAAACCGCCGCCCATTACAATACCGTTACCCCACACTAATAATGGCTTTTCGTAACAGTGAATTAAATAGTCAAGGCGATACTCTTGCGTAAAAAAATCCTCTACTAAGTCGCTTGCGCTGCCTTGAGCCATTGCGTGGTGCAAACTTACAACATCGCCGCCAGCACAAAAGGCTTTGTCGCCTGCGCCTTTTAATACCACCATGGCAATACTGCTGTCTTGCGCCCAAGCTTTTAGTTGCGGCTCTAATAGTTTGATCATTTCAAAATTAAGGGCGTTTAACGACTTTGGTGCATTTAGCGTAGCAAACGCTATTAAAGCACCGTTTGACGCGGTTGCCGTTTCGAATACGACTGCGTCATCTGCATGATTTAATAATGTTAAGCCGCTCATTAGCCGTTCACCCAATTTGCACGACGCTTTTCTAAAAAGGCACTTACACCTTCTTGCTGATCTTCGGTGTCAAATAAGGCCACAAATAACTCACGTTCTAGCGGTAAAATGCTCGCCATAGGCTGATGACGCCCTTTTTGAATCAATGTTTTACATGCTGCAACCGAAGACGGACTTTGATCGGCCACTTGGTTAGCTAGTTTAAGTGCTGCAGCAAAGCTTTCGCCTTGTGGAACAACTTCTTCAATTAAGCCAATTTGCAGTGCTTTGTCGGCTTTTAAGCGCTCGCCACATAAAATCATGCGTTTTGCCCAGCCTTCGCCTACTAACCATGCTAGGTTTTGTGTACCACCAGCACACGGTAGTAAACCTACTTTAGCTTCAGGAAGCGCCATTTGTGCTTGCTCTTCAGCAATACGAATATCACACGCGAGTGCTACTTCTAAACCACCGCCCATGGCATAGCCATTAATAGCCGCAACCGACACGCCCCTAAAGTTACTAAGTGCTTCAAATGCTTCGCCAAATACGCGCGACATTTCGGCGGCTACGCCTTTATCGCCACCGGCAAACAAGTTTAAGTCGGCACCGGCACTAAAAAACTTTTCGCCTTCGCCGGTAAGCACTAGTGCATAAATATTTTTATTTTTGTTTAGCTTATTAACGGTGTTTTTTAAGGCAATTAATGTGTCTTTGGTCCAGGTATTTGCTGGCGGGTTTGACATAGTTAATATGGCTACATGACCTTCGGTCGTTAATTCAATGCTAGGATTAGACTTAGTATTTGACTCTGACATAAATAACTCCTTATAAAACTTCGCTGGCTGACTCTGCTAAAATACGACGCGCTATAATAACGCGCATAATTTCGTTAGTGCCTTCTAAAATTTGGTGTACACGTACATCACGTACATGGCGCTCTAATGGGTATTCTTTAATATAACCATAGCCACCATGAATTTGCAGGGCGTCGTTACATACGGTAAAGCCCACATCGGTTGCAAAACGTTTTGCCATAGCACAATACGTGGTTTTTTCGCTGTCGTTATTATCAAGCTTAAACGCAGCCAGCCTTACCATTTGGCGCGCGGCTACAAGCTCGGTGTTCATATCGGCAATTTTAAACTGCAGCGCTTGAAACGCGGCCAGTGGTTTACCAAACTGAGTACGTTCTTTTAAATATTCGCGGGCCGTATTAAGCGCCGCTTGCGCCGTGCCAATTGAACAGGTTGCAATATTAATGCGCCCACCATCAAGGCCTTGCATAGCAAATTTAAAACCTTCGCCTTCTGCACCTAATAAGTTATGCGCCGGAATACGCACATCTTCAAAACTAATTAAGCGTGTAGGTTGTGCGTTCCAGCCCATTTTTTCTTCGGCTTTACCGTATTCAACACCTTTAGCGTCGGCAGGCACTATAAAGGCCGAAATACCTTTAGGGCCATCGCATCCGGTGCGCGCCATAACGACTAATACTTCGGTTTCGCCCGCGCCCGAAATAAACATTTTTGAGCCGTTAATTACGTATTCGTCGCCATCGCGTACTGCTTTGGTTTTTAGCGATGCGGCGTCTGAACCTGAGCCTGGCTCTGTTAAACAATACGATGCCAGTAAATCGCCAGTAACCAGTTGTTCGCAGTATTTGTCTTTAGCGGCGTCAGTACCAAAGCTTGCTACCATCCAAGTGGCCATATTATGTATGGTTAACATGGCTGTTGTTGCGGTACAGCCCATAGCAAGTTGTTCAAAAATAATGCTTGAATCTAAGCGCGATAAGCCAAGGCCACCGGCTTCTTCTGGCGTGTAAAGGCCACAAAAACCTAGTTCGCCTGCCGCTTTAATCGTGTCTTTAGGGAAAATATGTTCGCGGTCCCACTTAGCAGCGTAAGGTGCGAGTTCTGAGTCAGCAAACTGACGTGCTGTTTGAGCAAATGCTTGCTGATCATCTGATAAATTAAAGTCCATATAGACCTCTTCAATTAGTTATGTGTTGTCTAGGTGATTAGTGAAGAGCAACGAAGGTAATAGGAGTTACCTTCGTGCCCTTCTTTATTATTAATTATGCTTTTTAAACTATTTATTATGAGTAATTACTTTAAGTTAATGCTCATATTTGGACCCGACGCTATGTCGTCTTCAAACCAACGTGAAGTAATGGTTTTAGTTTCGGTATAAAAACGAATACCTTGCTTACCGTAAGTGTGAGTGTCGCCATAAAACGAGCCTTTCCAACCAGTAAACGAAAAGAACGGCAGTGGCACCGGAATTGGCACGTTAATACCTACTTGGCCTACTTCAATTTCGTGTTGGAACTTACGTGCAACTGCGCCGCTTGAGGTAAACAGGGATGTGCCGTTACCGTATGGGCTGTCGTTTATTAGCGCAATGGCTTCATCTAATGTATCTACAAACATACACGCCAGTACGGGACCAAAAATTTCTTCTTTATATAAGTCCATGTCTTTAGTTACATCGGTAAACAACGTTGGGCCTACCCAGTTACCTTGCTCGTAGCCTTCAACCGTAAAGTTTGAGCCGTCAATTAAACACTTAGCGCCTTGCTCTTTACCACCGGCAATAAGCGATAAAATACGTGCTTTTGCAGCCGGTGATGTTTGCGGACCATACGCTGCGCCTGCATCATCCCATACGCCTGGGCGTACACCTTCAAAACCCGCTTTAATTTCATCAACCCAGTCTTTTGCTTGGCCAACAAATACCGCAACCGAAATACCCATACAACGCTGACCAGCGGCACCAACCGACGCGCCAACTAAGTTATTTACCACATGCGATTTGCTGGCATCAGGCATAATAACCATGTGGTTTTTAGCACCCACACACGCTTGTACGCGTTTAAGATTTGCTGTGCCTTTTGAATAAATATAAGCGCCAACGCCACACGAGCCAACAAACGAAATAGCGCGTACTGCTTTGTCCTCTAGTATGCGATCTACTTGTGGTTTTGTACCATGTACTACTTGTAACACGCCTTTTGGCGCGCCAGCTTCCATAAATAACTCAGCTAAGCGCATTGGCGTAAGTGGATCTTGCTCAGACGGTTTTAAAATAAAGGTGTTACCACACACAATTGCCAGCGGAAACATCCATAATGGGATCATTGCCGGAAAGTTAAAAGGCGTAATACCCGCACACACACCTAAGGGTTGCATGTAAGAATAAGTATCGATTTTACGCGCTACGTTTTCCATGGTTTCGCCCATCATTAATGACGGTGCGTTAGCCGCTTGCTCAACTACTTCAATACCACGCCATACATCGCCTTTAGCGTCTTCAAATGTTTTACCAAGCTCATGACAAATAATAGTGGCAAGCTCATCGTGGTGCTCTTTTAATAGCGCAGCGTATTTCATCATAATGCGCGCACGTTCAGTAATTGGCACATCTTTCCACGTTTTAAACGTTTCTGAAGCCGAGGCAATAGCTGCATCCATTTCTGCGTCTGTGGTGCAAGGTACTTGGGCTAGCACTTCTTGGTTGGCTGGGTTTATTACGTCAATAAGTTCTTTTGAGCTTGATTGAATAAATTCGCCGTTAATCAGTAGTGGTACTTGGTGCATAATTAAATCCTGTTTTATAAGAGTGTTAGTGCAGCTTTATTATTATAATTAGCGCTGCATTGATTATTATTTTGTGATGAAAAATTAAAGTGTTTCTACTGCCATGGCCACGGCTTCACCGCCACCAATACATAAAGACGCTACGCCTTTTTTAAGGCCACGATTTTTAAGTGCATGAATAAGCGTTACTAAAATACGTGCGCCGCTTGCACCAATTGGATGGCCCAATGCACATGCACCGCCGTTTACGTTTACTTTGTTTTCATCTAGTTTAAGCTCGTTAATAGCAAGCATAGTAACCATGGCAAACGCTTCGTTAATTTCCCACAGGTCAACATCGGCTGTAGTCCAACCGGCTTTTTCTAGTACCTTGTTCATTGCGCCCACTGGCGCTACTGTAAATTCGCTTGGTTTTTGAGAATGCGTGCTGTGCGCTACAATTTTACAAAGCGGGGTTAAGCCCTGCTCTTTGGCTTTTGACTCGCTCATTAAAATAAGTGCTGCGCCACCGTCTGAAATTGACGATGAGTTAGCGGCTGTAATAGTGCCGTCTTTTTTAAATGCAGCACGCAGGCTCGGAATTTTTTCTGGGCGGGCATTACCTGGCTGCTCGTCAATGGCAACGGTAAAGTCGCCTTTGCGTGTTTGCATAGTGTGCGGTGCAACTTCGTTATTAAAGCTGCCGTTTTCAATTGCGGCTTTTGCTTTGGTAAGCGAGCTTAGTGCAAAGTTATCCATTTGTTCACGGCCTATACCGTATTCATCAGCGGTGTCTTGTGCAAAACAACCCATTGCTTTGTTGTCGTAAGCATCTTCAAGGCCATCGCTCATCATGTGATCTTTAATTTCGCCATGCCCCATGCGCATACCACCGCGAGCTTTGGGAATAAAGTACGGTGCATTACTCATACTTTCCATGCCACCAGCCACTGCTGAGTTTATAGAGCCCGCTTTAATTAGATCATGTGCCAACATTGCCGCTTTTAAGCCAGAGCCACACACTTTATTTATAGTGGTAGCGCCCGTGCTAAGTGCTAGGCCTGCTTTTAACATTGCTTGACGAGCAGGCGCTTGGCCTACACCAGCAGGTAATACACAGCCCATAATTACTTCATCAATAGCATCTGTGCTTAGGCCTGTTTCTGCCAATGCACTAGCAATAGCGGTTGCCCCCAGCTCAGTTGATTGCGCATCATTAAGTGCGCCCATAAATCCACCCATTGGGGTGCGTTTTGCTGCTACAATAACAACGGCTTCAGTAGTCATAAAAAGGCTCCATTTAGTAATTGGCACCGTGCAATTTAATGCGCTGAACCAAACAATTTATTTATAATCTGTTTACGAGCATACATAATATTTACGTTTACGCCAACGTAAATCTAAAATCAACTTTTAGTTGACTGTAAAAACTGTAAACTTATTTGTATTATGTTTCATTACACTTCAGTAAAAACGCCTACGCAGGCTTTAAAGCCTAACTTTAATGAAAGTTTACTCGCCATTTTCATTAGTCTAAAGTATTACACAAACATCTTGCTTTACCTTTACGTAAACTTCACTTATATTGGGGTTATTCGAATGAGGTAAAACACTATTATGAAACCAGATAATCAAACAAGCTTTGCAACGTCGGCCACTGTGCCTGCCAATAACGAACAAACTTTTAGTATTAGCGAACTCGCAAAGGAGTTTGACATTACCACCCGCTCTATCCGCTTTTATGAAGACCAAGGGCTTGTTACGCCAAGTAGAAATGGCCAAACCCGCATTTACTCTAAACGCGATAAAGTACGCTTAAAATTAATTTTACGTGGTAAACGCTTAGGTTTTACGCTGGCAGAAACAGGACGTTTGTTTGAACTTTACGACGCCGACAAATCAAGTGCTAAGCAACTGGTAACTATGCTGGACCTTATTAGCGAGAAAAAAGCCGACCTATCACAACAAATGGACGACATTAAAGTTGTTCTTATGGAATTGGTAACAGCCGAGCGCCGTTGCCGCGACACACTTAATAAAATAGATGAGTAATACGCGGTATTAACTTAATCAATCACACAGGAATGAATCATGAGCACTATTTCACTATATAAAGAAATGAACTTTGGCCTTGGCGAAACCGCCGATATGATCCGCGGACATGTAAACAGCTTTGCCAGCCAAGAAATTGCCCCACTAGCCGAAAAAACTGACCTTGATAACGCTTTCCCAAATCAACTTTGGCCACAAATGGGCGAAATGGGTTTATTGGGAATGACAGTAGCTGAAGAATTTGGCGGTGCTGGTTTAGGTTATTTAGAGCATGTTATTGCCATGGAAGAAATTAGCCGTGCAAGTGCTTCTATTGGCCTAAGCTATGGTGCGCATTCAAACCTGTGTGTAAACCAAATTAATCGTAACGGCACGCAAGCCCAAAAAGAAAAATACTTGCCTAAGCTTATTAGCGGTGAGCACATTGGTGCCCTTGCTATGAGCGAGCCAAATGCGGGTTCAGACGTAGTTTCAATGAAGCTTAAAGCCGAGAAAAAAGGTGATAAGTACATTTTAAACGGTAATAAAATGTGGATCACCAATGGTCCAGATGCGCATACTTTAGTTATTTACGCTAAAACCGATTTAACTGCCGGCGCAAAAGGTATTACTGCATTTATTGTAGAGAGCGACTTTCCTGGTTTTTCAACCGCGCAAAAGCTCGACAAACTTGGTATGCGTGGCTCAAATACCTGTGAACTGGTATTTGAAAACTGCGAAGTACCCGAAGAAAACATTTTAGGTAACTTAAACGAAGGCGTTAAGGTATTAATGAGCGGCCTAGACTACGAGCGCGTAGTACTTGCAGCAGGCCCACTGGGTATTATGCAAGCGTGTATGGATATTGTTGTACCTTATATTCATGAGCGCAAACAGTTCGATACGCCTATTGGTCAGTTTCAGTTAATTCAAGGTAAAGTAGCCGACATGTATACGCAAATGAACGCCGCACGCTCGTATGTATATACAGTGGCTCGCTCGTGTGATCGCGGTGAAACCACCCGTAAAGATGCTGCCGGTGCTATTTTATATGCAGCCGAGCTGGCAACTAAAATGGCGCTAGATGCCATTCAAATTTTAGGTGGCAATGGTTATATAAATGAATACGCAACGGGCCGCCTATTACGTGACGCCAAATTATATGAAATTGGTGCAGGTACCTCAGAAATACGCCGTATGCTAATTGGCCGCGAACTTTTCACTGAAAGCCGTTAAGGATTAAATAATGACGATTTTAACATCGAGCGTTAATCCTCACGATCCAACGTTTGTACAAAACCATAAAAATATGTCGGCGTTGGTAGATGATTTACGTAATAAAGTGGCAACCATTAGCCAAGGTGGCGGCGCTGCATTAAAAGAGCGCCACGAAGGCCGCGGTAAATTATTTGTACGTGACCGTATTAGCACTTTAATTGACGAAGGTTCGCCATTTTTAGAAATTTCGCAATTTGCCGCCTTTGGTGTTTACGAGCAAGAAATTGCGTGTGCCGGTGTAGTAGCAGGTATTGGCCGTGTTAAAGGTGTTGAATGCATGATTATTGCAAACGATGCCACGGTTAAAGGCGGTACTTACTTTCCGCTAACGGTTAAAAAGCATTTACGCGCGCAAGATATTGCTGAGCGTTGCCATTTACCTTGCATTTATTTAGTTGATTCGGGCGGTGCAAACTTGCCAGAGCAAGATGATGTATTTCCCGATAAGCTGCATTTTGGCCGTATATTTTACAACCAAGCCCGTATGTCGGGTAAAGGTATTCCACAAATTGCTGTGGTTATGGGTTTATGTACCGCAGGCGGTGCCTATGTACCGGCCATGGCCGATGAAAGCATAATTGTAAAAGATCAAGGCACTATATTTTTAGCGGGTCCGCCTCTTGTTAAAGCTGCAACCGGTGAAGTAGTAACCGCCGAAGAGCTTGGTGGTGCCGACGTGCACTGTAAAACATCGGGGGTTGCCGATCATTACGCGCAAAATGACGAACATGCGTTGTCGATTGCGCGCCAATGTATAGCGCGTATTAATTACACCCGCCCTACTGCGCCGTTGCTAGAGGAAGTTAAAGCACCTCGTTATGATATTAACGAGCTTTACGGCATTGTTGGCACCGATCTTAAAAAGCCATTTGATGTACGCGAAGTAATAGCACGCACAGTTGATGATTCATCGTTTGACGAATTTAAACGCTACTTTGGCGAAACCCTAGTAACGGGGTTTGCGAGTATTTATGGCCACCCAGTGGGCATAGTCGCTAACAACGGTATTTTGTTTAGTGAGTCGGCGCAAAAAGGCGCGCACTTTATTCAGCTATGTACGCAGCGCAACATTCCTTTAGTGTTTTTACAAAACGTAACCGGCTTTATGGTAGGTAAAAAATACGAAGCCGAAGGTATAGCTAAACACGGCGCTAAAATGGTTATGGCGGTATCGTGCGCCGATGTTCCTAAATTTACCGTACTGATTGGTGGCTCATATGGCGCAGGTAATTACGGCATGTGTGGCCGTGCATTTGAACCTACCATGATGTGGATGTGGCCCAATGCGCGTATTTCTGTAATGGGCGGCGAGCAAGCAGCCGGTGTAATGACGCAAGTTAAGCAAGACGGTTTAGCCCGTAAAGGCCAAAGCATGAACGAGCAAGAAGTAAGTGACTTTAAACAGCCAATTATTGATCAGTACGAAGAGCAAGGACATCCGTATTATGCCAGCGCCCGCTTATGGGATGACGGCATTATTGATCCTGCCGACACACGTAGCGTTTTAGGACTTGCCTTAAGTGCCGCTAGTAATGCACCAGTGCAAGAGTCAAAATTTGGCGTATTTAGAATGTAATCGGAGCGTAAAATGTCAGTTACTCTACAAATAACAAAATCAAATGTGGCGGTACTCGTTTTAAGCCGCCCAGAAAAACGCAATGCATTTAACAGCGAAGTCATTCAAGAGCTTATAAAATGTATTGAACATGCTAATACGCTCGATATTCGCGCCTTGGTGTTAAAAACTGAGGGCAAACATTTTTCAGCCGGTGCCGATTTAGCCTGGATGAAATCGATGGCAGATAACAATGTTAACGATAATTTAGCCGATTCAATGCAGTTAGCTAAATTAATGCAAGTGTTAGCAACAAGCCCGCACCCTACTATTTGTGCCGTGCAAGGCGCTGCGTTTGGCGGCGCTTTGGGTTTAATTGCCTGTTGCGACATTGCAATATGCCAAGACAATGCACAATTTTGCCTAAGCGAAGTAAAGCTGGGGCTTATTCCTGCGGTTATTAGCCCTTATGTAATTAAAGCCATTGGTGAGCGTGCAGCGCGTAGATACTTTTTAACTGCTGAGGTGTTTGATGCGCATACCGCTAAGCAACTTGGGTTAATTCATCAAGTAACCGGTAATTTAGAATGTGCGCTCGACGCTATGCTGCAAACATTGATTGATAATGGCCCGGTTGCAGTAAAAGCGGCAAAAGCACTTATTAACGATGTAGCAAATAAAGAAATAACCGATGAGCTAATTGAGCTTACTGCTCATCGTATTGCCAAAATTCGTGTATCGGATGAAGGCCAAGAAGGCTTAAGCGCTTTTTTTGACAAACGTCCACCACAATGGCAACTGTAGGATTAATTATGAACGTAAATAAATTACAAAAAATACTCATTGCTAACCGTGGTGAAATAGCATGCAGAATAATGCGCAGTGCTAAATTAATGGGCTTAACCACAGTTGCTGTGTATTCAGACGCTGATAAACACGCGCAGCACGTAAAAATGGCTGACGAAGCCTACCACATTGGTCCAGCGCCAAGTAAAGACTCGTATTTAGTTGCCGATAAAATACTGCAAGTAGCAAAAGACAGCGGCGCAGATTGTATTCACCCTGGTTATGGGTTTTTGTCTGAAAACAGCACGTTTGCCAACGCATGTGAAGCAAATAATATTGTATTTGTTGGACCACCAGCAAGCAGCATTGAAGCTATGGGCTCTAAAACGCGTGCTAAAGAAATTATGGCCGCGGCTAATGTGCCATTAGTACCTGGTTATTATGGCGACAAGCAAGATCCTGCTTTTTTACAAGCAGAGGCCGAAAAAATTGGCTACCCGGTACTGATCAAAGCAGCATTTGGTGGCGGTGGTAAAGGCATGCGCGTGGTAAATCATGCTAATGAATTTATTAGCGCACTTGAAGGCGCACAGCGTGAAGCCGTTGCTGGTTTTGGTAATGACCTTGTATTGCTAGAGCGTTACGTTAACCAACCACGCCACGTAGAAGTACAAGTGTTTGCCGATAACCACGGTAACTGTGTTTATTTAGGCGATCGTGACTGCTCGTTGCAACGTCGTCATCAAAAAGTAATTGAAGAAGCCCCTGCCCCGGGTTTATCAGACGAGTTGCGCAAAGAAATGGGTGAAGCCGCGGTGCGTTGCGCTCTTGCAATAAACTATCGCGGTGCAGGTACAGTTGAATTTTTACTGTGTGGCGATGAGTTCTTCTTTATGGAAATGAACACGCGTCTGCAAGTAGAGCACCCGGTTACCGAAATGGTTACTGGTGTTGATTTAGTTACGTGGCAAATTAATATTGCCGGCGGGCAAACACTGCCACTCAAACAAGCTGATATTAAATTGCAAGGCCACAGCTTTGAAGCGCGTATTTACGCTGAAGACCCTGCTAATGAGTTTATTCCGTGCTCAGGCACAATTGAAGCACTTTATACTCCGCTAAACAGTGAGTTTGTGCGCATTGATACTGGCATTGCAGCCGGCGACGAAATTAGCCCATACTACGACCCTATGATAGCCAAGTTAATTGTGCATGATGATAATCGCGAACAAGCGCTGAGCCGTTTACAACACGCGCTTGAGCAATTTCACTTAGCGGGCTTTAGTACTAACATTGGCTTTTTACATAACTTAGCTGTGCACCCTAGCTTTAAACAAGGCGCGCCTAGCACTCACTTTATTGCCGAGCAAGGCGATTCGTTAGTGTCGGTTGATCAATCTTTGCGCCAAGCAAGCCAGCTTATTGCAGCCTTTACTTATTTAGAGCAGCTAGTTAGCACTCAAGAAGCGCCAAATACAAGCCCTTGGCAACAACTCAGTGGCTTTGCTCTAAATGCACCGCAAAGCGTTAAAATTGCGTTTGTTGATTTAACCCTTAATGCGGTTAAAACGAATAATGGCTACAGTATTACCCATAATGAGCACGTATTTAATGTTCAAGGCAGTTTAAATAATGGCCTTTGTAGTGTATTTATAAACGGCGAAAAACACACAGCCCACGTAAGTCGCGTTAATAACGTGATCACCGTAATGCACAAAGCACTACAAACTCGCCTAGACCTAGTAAATAAGCACTATATTAGCGATCACCAAAGTGATGCCCTGCCTTTAGCTGCGCCACTTAATGGTACGGTAGTAAAACACTTAGTTGAGCTGGGCAGTAGTATTACCAAAGGTGACCCTGTGGTTATTATTGAAGCGATGAAAATGGAATATACGCTCAACGCCCCGCACGATGGTATTTTACAAAGCTATTGTTTTGCCGAAGGTGAACTGGTAAGTCATGGCGCGTTACTGGCTATAGTTGAAGATACGACAGTTGCAAGTGACCCTGCTGAGGGAGGCGCATAATGAGCGTTTTTCCGCAAAAAGTACGTATTGTTGAAGTAGGCGCGCGCGATGGCCTACAAAACGAAAAAGCAGTAACCACTGCCGACAAAGTAGCGCTTATTAACGCGCTTGCTGCTGCGGGTTTAAAAGACATTGAAGCCGGTGCGTTTGTATCCCCTAAATGGGTGCCGCAAATGGCAGACTCAGCTGATGTGATATCGGCTCTTAATTTGCCCGATGTAAACTTAAGTGCGTTAACCCCTAACTTAAAAGGCGCACAAGCTGCGCATGCCGCTGGAATTAAAGAATTTGCCATATTTACAGCGGCTAGCGAATCGTTTTGTCAAAAAAACATTAACTGCAGTATTGAGCAAAGTATTGAGCGTTTTAGCGACGTTATGGAGTTTGCCAAAGCGCATAACATTAAAGTACGCGGCTATGTAAGTTGTGTTTTAGGTTGCCCGTATGAAGGCGAAATAGACCCTCAAGCTGTACTTTATGTTAGCCAAAAGCTACTCGCACTGGGCTGTTATGAAATAAGCCTTGGCGATACCATAGGTGTAGGCACGGCTAAAAAGGTAACTGAGTTACTTACTTTGCTATTACAGCACATTGATAAGTCGCAGCTTGCAGTGCATTTTCATGACACTTACGGCCAAGCGCTCACAAATATTTACGCGGCACTAAACTTAGGTATAGCAACGGTTGACGCGGCAGTAGCAGGCCTTGGTGGTTGCCCTTACGCTAAAGGGGCGTCAGGAAATGTTGCCACCGAAGATGTAGTTTACTTACTGCAAGGGCTTGGCATTAAGCACGCAATTGATTTACAAAGGCTTAGTGATGCAGGATGGCAAATAACAAAAGCGCTTGGCAAACAACCCGTAAGTAAAGTGTCGATTGCATTGCATGCTAAATAACATCCCCAATAATTTTTATACAAAGTATTTATAAACTAACTATCATATAGTTAGTTAAACAATTTAAGCACACAATGAGGAGTGACTCATGGCCGGATTTGATAAGGTAGTTTCTAGTTACGAAGCTGCAATGGCAGGATTAAAAGACGGCGATACCGTAATTGCCGGTGGTTTTGGTTTATGTGGTATTCCTGAGGGCTTAATTAAACAAATTAAGCAAATGAAAACCAAAGAGCTAACTGTGGTGTCTAATAACTGCGGTGTTGATGACTTTGGTTTGGGCATTTTATTACAAGACAAACAAATTAAAAAAGTAATTGCCTCATACGTTGGCGAAAATGCCCTATTTGAGCAACAGTTACTCAGTGGCGAAATTGACGTAGAGCTTACACCACAAGGCACTTTGGCAGAAAAAATGCGTGCTGGTGGTGCAGGTATTCCGGCGTTTTACACCGCAACAGGTTACGGTACGCCCGTTGCCGAAGGTAAAGATGTAAAAGAATTTAATGGTCGCCCTTATATTTTAGAAGAGTCGATAACCGGTGAATTTGCTATTGTTAAAGCATGGAAAGCCGACCGTTACGGAAATTTAGTGTTTCGCCACACTGCAATGAACTTTAATCCACTTGCCGCAACCGCTGGTAAAATTACGGTAGCCGAAGTAGAAGAAATTGTAGAGCCGGGTGAACTTGAGCCAAGCCAAATTCATACCCCTGGCATTTATGTAAACCGCGTTATTAAAGGCAACTTTGAAAAACGCATTGAGCGTGTTACTACACGAGATTAAGCAGGAGCATTAATATTATGGCATTATCACGTGAACAAGTTGCAATGCGCGTTGCACAAGAGCTAAAAGATGGCTATTACGTTAATTTAGGCATAGGAATTCCGACACTCGTCGCAAACTATGTTCCAGACGATATTGAAGTTATGTTACAGTCCGAAAATGGCTTGTTAGGCATGGGACCATACCCAACTAAAGCAGAGCTAGACGCCGATATGATTAACGCGGGTAAAGAAACCGTGACAGCTGCGAAAGGTGCAGCCATATTTAATAGTGCAGATAGTTTTGCCATGATACGCGGTGGTCATGTAGACTTAACAGTTCTGGGTGCTTTTGAGGTAGATCAAAACGGTAGCATAGCATCGTGGATGATCCCTAAAAAGTTAATTAAAGGCATGGGCGGCGCAATGGACTTGGTTGCAGGCGCGCAAAACATTATTGTTACCATGACCCACGCCAGTAAGCATGGCGACTCAAAGCTATTAGAGGCCTGCACATTACCGCTTACCGGCGTTAATTGCGTAAAAAAAATAGTTACAGATTTAGCCGTACTAGAAGTTAAAGACGGCGCATTTCATCTGTTAGAGCGCGCTCCGGGCGTATCTGTAGATGAAATTATTAGTAAAACAGCAGGTAAATTACTTGTTGACGGTGAAGTACCAGAAATGGTGTTTTAAGCCCTAGGTTTAAACTTTACCTTGTACCGACCTCATTCCCAGTGCCAATGGCGCTGAGTTACCCAAAATCCCTCTAACGAGGGATTTTTTTTGCCTATTTTTCTAAGTTTTATTATTATTTTAAGAAGCTGACATTTTACGCTAACTTGTAACTGCCCTGCACCACCTTGTTACCTTGTTGCACCATTATTGTGAACTTAATGCAGTAAAAGTTTCAACCTTCTGATATTATTGATTTTAATAATTGGTTCAGTTATTGCCTTATATAGGCGACTCAAACAACTTTATATTGGAAAACATGCAAACTCCTATACGTGGTCTTCGCTCATTTTGCTTCGCGGCAAGAAGTTTAAGCTTTAAGCATGCAGCAAATGAGCTGTATTTAACGCCTTCGGCTGTAAGCCATCAAATTAAACAACTAGAAGAACAACTTGGCATTGAGCTTTTTGTGCGTAAAACCCGCTCGATTAGTTTAACTGCAGCTGGAAAGGACTTTTTTGAAGCTATATCGCCAATAGTTAGTACGCTTGAGAGCACAATTAATGAATTTAGCCAAATGCAGCAAAATACAAATTTAACGATTACCTTGCCTGAGTTTTTTGCAAGCGAGTTGCTAATGCCTAGATTGCGCGAATGGACGTCGGCGCACCCTAATATTAATTTACAAATGGATACGCTTAAAACCCGTAAAGAGCTAACCCGACATAGCGACTTATCAATAGTGCTGTCCTCGAATAAGCCAACCGAAGGCGTTGTAACAGAGCTGTTTAACTTAGAGTATATACCTGCTTGCAATAAAAATTTGTTAGCACAATGGAAGGATGATCATTGTAAAGCCCTTAATCAAGTGCCGCTTATATTACACAAAGCACGCCCTTGGGCATGGCATCAGTGGGCCGAGAAAGCTGGAATAGTTGACTTTTCACCAACCCAAATTATACAAATTGACAGCATGTTTGGTGTAGCACGAGCAGCGCAGCAAGGTATGGGTATTGCGCTTATTCCTCTGCCTATAAGCCAAAGCTGGCTAGACGAACTCTGGTTATATAAACTATTCGAGCGCCCGCTGACCACTAAAGACAAGTACTATTTAGTGCAACACGAGCCAAGTAATGTAAATCATCCGCTTGATTTATTTGCTAAGTGGGTTATAGCTACTTTTAAAAATACACAAACCAAACCTATAGATTAATTTATTTCACTCATTGGGTGTATTTTTATCGTTTGTGATTAATGCTCAATAAATCTAAAGTTCACCTATCGAAAGTATCGCAGCTTAATTTAAGGTTTGATAATTAAGCTGGTAAAAGAATCTTATATTGTGTGTGTAAGATGTTGTCAGTGTAAAAAACGGTTCAAGTTAGGTGGTGACTTGGCTTGAACTGTTTTTATTTTTAGGCAATCCACATAATATTTACTAAAAATAAATTAGGCTTTAATACTGCTTTTTAGCTACAGCTTTAATTAAAAAGCCCAGTAAAAGTTAAGTTTACTGGGCTTTTGTATATCTCACGTATTTTTAATCCCTTGGTATAAATTCAAGAACCGTAGCATTTATACAATAACGGTCTGTACCGCGTGGGCCTTCCCCGGGGAATAAATGCCCTAAGTGTATGCCAGTACTTTTAGAGCGCAGCTCAATACGAGTCATTCCCCAGCTACTGTCGTCATGTTCAGTAACGCTACTTTTTATTGGATGCGTAAACGATAACCACCCAGTTCCAGAGTTAAACCTATCGCGGGTATCAAATAGCGGCTCGCCACTGAGCTTATCGACAAAGGTGCCATCGGGTGTATTTTTAAAAATTTTGTATTCTTTGCAATAAGCGCGATCGGTTTTTGAATTAAATGCAACTTTATAGGCTTCACTATCGCCTAGTTTAAATGCGCCAAGGGCTTTGTAAAACGCCTCTGGGCTTGCATAGCCTTGACGTCCGTATACTTCAGTGCCATTTTCTAAAAATAAAATAGTGGGGGTTGCCCAGGTTGCCGACTTAATGGTTAAACCTTGGAGTTGATCGGCGTGGCGAAAGCTCATAGCAATACTGCCTTTGTAGTCGTTAGCTACAGTGCTTTTAAATTTTTCACAGTATGGGCAGTATTCGCGTGAGTCTAATACCACTATTTGTTTACCCATTAGTAAAGCGGAGTTATCTACTTGTTCGGGCGGTTTTTTGTTAAACACCACGCCAGTTGAGTGATCGGGACAATAGCCATTTGGATTTTTTTCTAAATAATTTTGATGATATTCTTCAGCTGCATAAAAAGTGTCAAGTGGCTTAATAATAGTGGCTATAGTGCCGTACTCTGCTTGCGTAAGCAGTTGTTGATATTGCGATTTAACTTGCTTTGCTACTTTCACTTGCTCAGTGGTGGTAGTTAAAATAATTGAGCGATACTGAGTGCCTACATCGTTACCTTGGCGATTTTTTTGTGTTGGGTCATGGCTTTCAAAGTAGTTTTCGAGTAGCTCCTTTGCGCTAATAATATTGCTGTTATAGGTAACTTGCACAACTTCGGCGTAATTGTCCTCGTCAAAGCGACGTGATTGACTGGTTATATTGCTGTAAGTGGCTTTAAAGCCGTTTCCATCGGCATAACCTGACTCAGCATCAATAACACCATTAAGTGCTTCGTAGCGTTTTTCAGCGCCCCAAAAGCAACCTGAGCCAAGTACTAGTGTTTCTACGTGCATAGTCGCTTGAACATTACTTTGCACTACTTTTTCCATTGATAAAGCAACACTGCTTGCACTAAATAAAATAGCAACGCTAGATAAATAAATTAAACCCTGATGCGACATAAACCACCTCTTAAATAAATGCTAAGGCCGGTTACTGTTGCGAATGTATTTTGAACAAAAAATAGTAACAGGCTTTAATAAAGACCTTACCTGTTGAATTATTATTTCAACTTGGTAAGTATTTAAATACGAGTGAGCGGCCTATAAGGTTTATATTTTATCTCTTAATCCATTTTGCTGGTCGCAATGGTGTAAATAAATCAATAGAACTATGTTAGCTTTGAAACATGTTGTATTAACAGGTTTGTTTTATGAGTTCGGCTCCTATAATTTATGCACTTAGTAACAATAGTTTATTAATAGATGCAGCACATTTAGACGCAAACAATGTATTAACTATACAAAAAAAAATTTGGGCTTTAGCTGCGCACTGTAAAAACACCGCAGAGTTTACCGACTTAGTTGCGGGGATGAACTCCCTCACCTTGTATTTAAAGTCATCTGCGGGCTTAACTAAATGGCTAGAGGCATTACCATTATTATGGGATGAGCTTAAAAGCAGTACTTTTACTGGTAAACACCATTTAATAGAGACCCTATACGAGGGTGAAGATCTTGCTTATGTAGCCCGCTTTCATAATTTAAGTATTGATGAGGTAATTAGTATACATAGCAAAGCTCAGTATCACGTTTTGTTTTTAGGCTTTCAGCCCGGATTTGCCTATTTACATGGTTTAGATACACGCCTACATACCCCAAGGCGCGCTGAGCCTCGCATTAAAGTACCTAAAGGCGCGGTGGCTATTGGCGCTGCCCAAACCGGTATTTACCCTAGCGACACTCCCGGTGGCTGGCATATTATTGGCCATACCAATACCACATTATTTAATAGCTCTCATTCGCAACCTTGCTTAATGCAACCAGGCGATACCCTTGAGTTTGTAGCGCTAAAAAACCAAGGAGCAGGCGCATGATAAAAGTACTAAAACCAGGCGTACAACTCACTATTCAAGATTTTGGCCGAATTGGCTATCGTCATTTAGGAGTAAGTAAAGCTGGCAGCTTAGACCCCTGTGCACAATTAATAGCTAATCGACTCCTTGGTAATAACGACAACGATGCGGTGCTTGAAGTAACTGTGGGCTTATGTGAGCTTGAATTTAACTGCGATACTGTCATTGTCATCCAAGGCGCTGATTTACAGGCAAAGCTTGATGAACAACCTATTTACCCAGGTTGGACATACGCTATTAAAAATAAACAAGTATTAAGCTTTGCCACAGGACGAGCGGGGTTAAGAGCATATATTGCAGTAAAAGACGGCGTGCAGTGCCCACTAATAATGGGCTCTCGAGCAACTGATTTAAATGCATGCTTTGGTGGGCTCAATGGCAAAGCACTCAGCAGTGGTGACTGCATTCCAATTAAGCCTTTTAATGGCCCTTTTATAAAAATGGGGGCTATTGCTCCACCGCAACGTAAAATTATCCGCTTGCACCCTAGCCCACACGCAAAGTTATTAGGTAAAACACTTTTGCATAGCTTTACTTCGGGTAAATTTAAAGCCAGCCCTAACAGTAATAGAATGGGCGTAAGGTTAGTAAATAATACAGATAATCTGATGCACACACATTCATTACCTTCTGTGGCTGTAAACCCAGGGAGCATACAATTGCCCCCCAACGGAGAGCCCATAGTATTACTTAATGATGGCCAAACTACCGGCGGCTATCCGCTACTAGGTACAGTGATCAGTGCTGACTTACATCAATTTGCACAGTTTAGAGCAGCCGATAATATAGAATTTGAATATGTAACCCTAGAGCAAGCACACAGAGCCCAACATAAACAAAATGCTCATTTACATCAGCTCAGTTTGGCACTCAATAATAGCAATAATAAAAAATAGGACGGTTATGCTCGATTTAAATATAAATAGAAGCATAGTGTAATAAAAGTACAAACTCCTACGGCAGTAACCTTACTCGCCGTTAATATTGTTTTAATGTATAGCGTGGTGTTCAATGACTAAATCAACTTACCCTATGGCGTGCGTATTAATTACCGGTTTTACTCCTTTTGATGGCGAAACCATTAACCCCTCTTGGCAAGCAGTGCAAAAGCTCGACGACCATATAATAATGAAACATAGAGTATGTGCTATTGAGTTATCGTGTGAGTTTAATACCTCTATTGCGCAATTACACCAAGCGATAGAGGCCCATAACCCGGCGATAGTTTTATGTGTTGGCCAAGCTGGTGGACGTAGCGAAATATCTATAGAGCGTATTGCGATTAATATAGATGACGCGCGCATTAAAGATAATGCCGGTAAGCAACCTATTGATACCCCAATTGCAAAAAATGGCCCCGATGCTTATTTTAGCAATTTACCAATAAAACGTATGCTAAGCGCCTTACATGAAAGTGATATTCCTGCGGCCATTTCTAATACTGCCGGTACTTATGTGTGTAACCATGTGATGTATGGTTTGCTGCATTATATAAACGAAAACTATACAAAAATGAAAGGCGGCTTTATTCATATTCCTTATTTACCAAGCCAAGCAGTGCACCATAATGGCGCACCAAGCATGAGTGAAGAAGTGGTAATAAATGCGCTAAAAGTAATGATAGCTGAAGCTTTGAGCAATGAGCGCGATGTAAAAATAGCAGCCGGCACCACACATTAATCATTTTGGTGCAATACGAGCTATGTTGGTGCATAAATTATTCTTATTATTTTGTAAATGCGGTGTGACTTACGTTATTAATTCTGCTAAAACAAAGGTGAGTCGCAGAGTTTTTTTGCTCTGCAATACACATAAAAACAAGAATGAGGGGTAGTCTATGTGTTCAATTTTTGGGGTGTTAGATATAAAATCTGATCCCGTACAGTTGCGTACGCAAGCCATCGAAATGTCGAAGTTATTAAGGCACCGCGGCCCTGATTGGTCGGGTGTTTATGCATCGAAAAAAGCAATTTTAGTACATGAACGCCTAGCTATTGTAGGGGTTTCTAGCGGTGCACAGCCTTTATATAATCCAGAAAAAACACATATTTTAGCGGTAAACGGTGAAATTTATAATCATAAAGAATTAGCGGCAAATTTAACCACCGATTTTACCTTTCAAACAGAATCTGACTGCGAAGTTATTTTAGCGCTTTACAAACAAAAAGGTGCCGACTTTTTAGATGATTTAAATGGCATTTTTGCATTTTGTTTATACGATGAAGAAAATGACAGTTACCTTATTGGCCGCGATCATATTGGTATTATTCCGCTTTACACCGGTCACGATGAACACGGTAACTTTTACGTAGCTTCAGAGCTAAAAGCCCTTTCACCAATTTGTAAGCACATTGAAGAATTTCCGCCTGGGCATTACCTAAGCAGTAAAGATGGCGAGCTTAAAGCGTATTACAAACGCGATTGGCAAAGCTTTGACGCCGTTAAAAATAACAGCGCAAAGGCCGAAGATGTTAAAAGCGCACTAGAGGCTGCCGTTAAACGCCAGCTTATGTGCGACGTGCCTTACGGCGTATTGCTCTCTGGTGGCTTAGACTCGTCGCTTATATCGGCTATAACCCAGCGTTTTGCGGCAAAACGAATTGAAGATAACGACGAAAGCGATGCATGGTGGCCTAAGTTGCATTCTTTTTCAGTTGGTCTTGAGGGCTCACCTGATTTAGCCGCGGCTAAAAAAGTAGCCGATATGATAGGCACTATTCATCACCCTATTATATTTACTATTGAGCAAGGTATAGATGCCCTGCGCGAAGTGATTTACCACATAGAAACATACGATGTAACCACTATTCGTGCCTCTACACCTATGTATTTAATGGCCCGACAAATTAAAGCCATGGGTATTAAAATGGTGCTATCGGGCGAAGGAGCAGATGAACTGTTTGGTGGCTATTTGTATTTTCATAAAGCGCCGAATGCACAAGAGTTTCATGAAGAGCTTAACCGTAAAGTATCTAAACTGCATATGTTTGATTGCCTACGTGCCAATAAATCGATGGCAGCATGGGGAGTTGAAGCACGCGTACCATTTTTAGATAAAGAGTTTGTGGATGTGGCAATGCGTATTAACCCACAAGCTAAAATGTGTACAGAGGGAAAAATAGAAAAGCATATTTTACGCGAAGGCTTTGCAGATTATTTACCAGAGGAAGTATTATGGCGTCAAAAAGAGCAGTTTTCAGACGGTGTAGGATATAACTGGATTGATACCTTAAAAGAGTTTGTAAACGAGCAAGTGAGCGATCAAGAGCTTGCCAATGCAAAGTTTAAATACCCTATAAATACCCCCGATTCTAAAGAGGCATATTATTACCGCGCTATTTTTGAATCTCACTTTCCTGGTGATGCCGCCGCTAAATGTGTGCCTTATGGCAAATCGGTAGCGTGCTCTACGCCCGAAGCGCTGGCATGGGATGCGTCGTTTCAAAATAATGCTGACCCTTCTGGACGTGCCGCGCTTATTCATAACGATGCGTATGCTAGCAAAAGCTAAGCGAATTTATTTAGCGCCACACAAGCCAGCATGGCTTGTGAGGCGCTTTATAACACTCACATCGTCTCAAGCTGTTTTTTATAACCACACAGCTAACTTAGCCGGTTCAAGTGCTTTAATTGTTATTTATAAAAAGGGCTTAACCTCTAAATTGATGCAATATATTGCGTCAAAATCGAATCATCCTGCGACTGTATTTTTAAATCAAAATGAGATAACTCAACCTTATTGTAAAATTCGCTGGTTTAACCAAACAAGTGAAATTAAGCGCTGTGGGCATGGCACTTTGGCTGCAGCTAACTTTTTACTTCATTATTTTTCTTATTGCCCACAGGTATTTATTACAAGCTGTAATGAGCGTTTTAAAATAAAAATTAACAGGCAACAAGCTCAGTTGGTATTAGCAAGTATTGAGTCGATAAAGTCCCCCTGCTACTGTAAATTACAGCGAGTGTTTTCATTATCAATAAAAGCCGCCTACAGCAGTGCCAATAAAAACGGTTACACCTTGTTATTGTTCAATGCACAAGACGATTTAACACGCTTACAAGTTGATTTTAATGCCCTAAGTCACCTGCATAAAAATGCGGTTATTGCGCTAACAGTACAAAATACTCAAGCACAAAATGCCATTGCACATTTTAGATACTTTGCCCCGCAGTTTGGTGTAAACGAAGATACCGCAACGGGTTCAGCAGTATCGGTTATTGCACCCTTATTATTTAGACTATACGGTTTAAATAAAGTTACGCTTATACAGCAATCGCCTAATGGCGCGTTGTTAAACTATGAACTTAACAACGGCCAAGTTGTTATTTACTAATAATTTATAGCGGCCTTAATAGGCATAACGCAAAGTAATTATTATCGTCTTGCCATGTTTGCTCTAAACTTAAATTAGCTTGTGCCGCAAGCTGTTTAAACGATTCTAGGGTGTACTTATGAGAATTTTCGGTATGAATACTTTCACCTTGTTTAAAATTAATTTGTTGGTTATTAATTATCACTGTTTGCTCGCAAAGGCTCACTAAGTGCATTTCTATGCGGTTATGCTGCTCGTTATAACGTGATTCATGGTTAAAATTGGCTAAATTAAATGATCCATTTAGTTCGTCATTGATTCGTTGTAATAAGTTTTTATTAAATGCAGCGGTTACACCGAGTTTATCGTCGTATGCATCTAACAGTACTTGGCGCTGTTTTACCAAGTCAATCCCGATTAAAACATAGCCATTTACACCACATAAATGCTGAAAGTTTCTCATTATTTCAATGGCTTTAAGCGTGTTAAAATTACCTAAGGTGGAGCCCGGGAAATACACTAAATTAGTTTGGCTATCGAGGGCGGTTTCTTTAATAAGCTGTTTAACCATTGCGCTATCGGTAAAGTCGCCTAATAACGGAGCAATAACCAGTTCAGGGAATAATGGCGATAAATGCGCTAATGAATAGTTAAGCATTTCTGTAGATATTTCGAACGGTACAAACGTTTTTACTTTGCTCATATGAGCTAATAAGTGGGCAATTTTTTTGCCTGAACCACAACCGGGTTCTATTATTGATAAGCTTTCAGGTAGGATTTGTGCAATCTCTTTTGAGTACCTTTCTAAAATAGCCAGCTCAGTACGGGTTACGTAATACTCTTGCAGCCTTGTTATTTGCTCAAATAATGCAGCCCCCTTGTCGTCATAAAAATATTTACAGGGGAGTGATTTTTGTTGCTGGGTTAAGCCACTTATTACATCTGTTAAAAACTCACAGTTGCTTATAGAGGTATTTATACTGCACTGCTTTATTGTTGTCATTTGGCTCATGTTTTATCCTTAGCGAGTCTTATACCACTACACATCCAGGCTTGATGGGGATAATAAAAGTTTCTGTAGGTTGTACGTAAATGATTAGCAGGAGTTAACACACAACCGCCACGTAATACCATTTGATTGCTCATAAACTTACCATTGTACTCTCCTGCCACGCCTGCAATTGGCTTAAAACCTGGGTAAGGTAAATAAGCACTGTTTGTCCATTGCCAGCAGCTATCTGTAAGCTGCCCAATAGCAGCGCTACTATCGGCCATATTTGGCAATAAAAGTGACGTGTGCGCTGTATTACTTGGTGCGTGTTGCTGGGCTGCATATTCCCATTCAAACTCTGTGGGCAGGCGTGCATTAACAAAACTTGCATAAGCGCTGGCCTCATAATAACTAACATGACAAACCGGCGCGGCTAAGTTAAGGGGTAATAATCCGTAATGGGTAAACTCAAACCACTCCCCGTTTATATAATGCCAATACAATGGCTGTGTTAAATTATTAGCCTGTATATGTGCCCAGCCGTCACTTAGCCAATGTTGCGGGTTGCTATAGCCTGAGCTATTAATAAAGCCTAAATACTCTGCATTAGTCACTAATCTATTAGCAAAGCTAAATGGATGAACCAGCACAGAGTGCTTAGGTTGTTCGTTATCGTAGGCAAATTGGTTTTCAGCATTGCTCCCTATGTTTATAATTGCTTGGTCAAAGTTTATAAATTTTATAGCGGCACTGGATTGCTGGTTTGGTACTTGAGTTGGCTTTAGTGGTTGGTACGCAGGAAATATTGGGTTAATAGAAAAGTTATACTTAATATCCATCAACATTAGCTCTTGGTGTTGTTGCTCGTGATTTAGGCCAAGAGTAATTATTTGCTCTATTTCTGGGGTTATTGCAGTATTTAACACGCTTATAACAGCTTCATCAATATATCGTCTGTATGCTATTACGTCATCAAGACTCGGCCTCGATAGGCTGCCCCTGTTACCCCGCTTAAATTGCTCACCAATTCCGTTGTAGTAAGAATTAAATAATATTTTAAACTCAGGGTTAAATACTTTGTAATTACGGCTATGAATGCAGAGTAAAAATGTTTCAAAAAACCAACTGGTATGCGCAAGATGCCATTTACTTGGGCTTACGTCGGCCATTGCTTGTAATTGACAGTCTTCTGCACTTAACGCACTAATGAGTGATAGGCTATATTTACGTACCGATTTAAAATGCTCACTAAGCTCATTTTTTCCAACTAAATGTTTAATATCATTAGTCATAGTCGCAATTTACTCCTTTAACTACTTTACTGTTAAAATATAACCTAATGTTAAATCATATACTAAGTATTCCTAGATTAAAGGGGCGTTTATACTAGGCGCCTTTAATTAGCAGCTTATTAGTATTTACATACTCCGTGACAGTAATTATTTACCTATGTGTTTTTATAATTCTGATTTCGGATAATATGCGCTGATTTATAAGTGTTCTCGTATATGTATTAGTAAATAGTAAACTAATTTAACAAGTTAGAGAGTGTTTGTTTTTTATACTTAAAAGCAACAAATATCATCATTTTGACTATAATATCAGCAGTCTAAATACAAAATCATTTACATTTAGTATTTAACTCATACACTAGTAAAGTTAATGATCAAAAATCAGATTAGTTAGTCTTCTAATTATTTGTGTTTAAACTAATATAATTACAAGACTAATATAATTAATTACGACACTGGGTAACATCCAGGGTTAGAACAACAAATGAGGTATTGCATGAGCGAAGAGCATGACAAATATAGTATTGATAGTACGGACTATACCGTAGGTCAAGACAACGTACAAAAATGGGGGTTAGATATACATAACTCTGTTTTCGGCATAAGTGCTGGTCTGATTGTCATCTTTTTGATCGCTATTTTAGTTACCGATCCACAAACAGCTAAGTCTGCACTTGATAGTATAAAAACAGATATTATTAATAACTTTGACGCCTTATTTATGTGGGCTGCTAACTTTTTCGTTATTTTTTGTTTAGCACTTATTGTATCGCCTTACGGTAAAATACGTTTAGGGGGAGATGATGCAGTACCTACTCACTCTCGCCTTTCATGGTTAGCTATGTTATTTGCTGCAGGTATGGGTATTGGCTTAATGTTTTGGGGTGTTGCAGAACCGCTTGCATATTATACTGGCTGGTTTGAAACACCTTTAAATGTAGCCCCTAATACACCAGAGGCTGCAAAACTAGCAATGGGCGCAACTATGTTCCATTGGGGTCTACATCCGTGGGCTATTTATGCAGTTGTCGCACTTTCACTTGCATTCTTTACTTATAACAAAGGCTTACCACTGTCTATCCGTTCTATTTTTTATCCTATTTTAGGTGATAGAGCGTGGGGATGGCCTGGCCACCTTATCGATATTTTAGCTGTGCTTGCAACACTCTTTGGTCTTGCAACTTCACTAGGGCTAGGAGCACAACAAGCCTCTGCAGGTATAGATCATGTATTTGGTACCTCTGGTGGTGTTGGTTCACAAATTTTAGTTATTATTGGGGTTTCACTTTTAGCTATTATTTCGGTAGTTAGAGGGATTGATGGCGGAGTAAAAGTACTTAGTAATGCCAATATGTTAATTGCCTTGGTTTTACTTGTGTTTGTATTTTTAGTTGGCTTTGCTGTTGCTATAGGTAATGTTCCTACTACCATAATGGGCTATGTAGAAAATATTATTCCCTTAAGTAATCCCCATGGTCGTGAAGATGAAACTTGGATGCATGGCTGGACTGTATCGTACTGGGCGTGGTGGATTTCCTGGTCACCGTTTGTAGGTATGTTTATTGCGCGTGTTTCTCGTGGTCGTACTATACGTGAATTTTTAATTGCGGTATTACTAGTGCCTACTGCTGTTACTATTTTATGGATGTCTATATACGGCGGTATTGCTATTGATCAGGTGGTTAATAATGTAGGTGAGCTAGGTACTAACGGCCTTACTGAAGTACCACTTGCTATGTTCCAAATGTTTGATGCATTACCTTTGTCTAACATTTTATCGTTTGTAGCGATTATTTTAGTATTGGTGTTTTTTATTACGTCATCGGATTCTGGTTCATTGGTAATTGATTCGATCACGGCTGGTGGCAAAATTGATGCACCTGTACCACAACGTATCTTTTGGGCTGTAACCCAAGGTGCGGTAGCTGCCGCACTACTTTGGATAGGTGGAACTGAAGCTATACAAGCGCTGCAAGCTGGCGCTATATCTGCCGGGTTACCTTTTACTATTGTATTGTTGTTTATGTGTTTAAGCTTACTGTTGGGCTTACGTACTGAGCCTCGTACTAAAAAGTAACCGTACTTATTACCCTTACTGGTAATTATAAAAAATACTAATAAAAACGCCGCAAATTATGCGGCGTTTTTTTATAGCTATAAAATAAAGTTTATATCCACAAATCATCTATCGGCGTATCTAAGCGATAATGATGACTCAGCTGCGCTTGTAACAACTCAGCTGTGGCCAATGCATCGGTTAGGGCATTATGGTTATTATACGCAGGAAGTGAGTAGCGCTTACGACAATCATTTAATCGCAACGAGCCTATTTTAGAGTTAAATAACCGCCCTATTAAACCCTGACGTGCTGTTAATGCTCTTTTTTCAATATCCATAGTGTCAACTAACGCAAACTCTATGCCTTCGTGCAGCCTAAGTAACAACGCATTATTTAAAAATGGCCGCTCAATTGCTGCATAATGTACCACTACTACTTTACCGCTTAGCGCGGCAAGCAAAGGCTCAATAATACGGTTAAAGTCTGGTGCATCATCAACCTCTGAGTGCGTAATACCATGAATGATTATTGATTCTTCATGTAAGTTTCTGCGCGGTTGTACTACCCAATGGCGGCTGTGCTTGCAGTATATTCGCTGTAAGTTAAAAGGCACTAAACCCACACTCACTATGTCATCTGCTTCGCTATCTAAGCCGGTGGTTTCAAAATCCATCGCTACAAATGGCACATCAGCTATTGCTGCAGCAGGCTGATTAAAAGCCGATGCATAAAATTGCTGTAACAATGCATTTTCACTGCTATTTGCTAATTGCTGATACCTAAGCGACCAGTCAACTATTGCTTGCTTTTGCTTGCTCATAGAAAAATCACTTCACATTTGTATTTGAAATAAAGCTAAATTTTAGATAGTTTTGCGCTTTTTCAAGAATCGCAAATGCCTCTTTTAAATTACGCTGCTCAAACGGTGAAAGTTGATGCGGATCTAAATTATTATCGGGCTCTTCACCTTGCTCTATTTGTAATGCTTGATGACGAATTCGCATCATAGCTATATACTCCAACGCATCTCGTAAATCTTGTGCTTTACCCTCGGGTAAACTTTTTGCGGCAATTATATCCTCAAGGCGGTCAAACGAGTTTTGTTTGCGTGAACCAATCGCTAATGCATGCACCCGTATAACATCCGAAAGAGGTGCGGTTCCACGGCGTTTTAAGTTCATTGAGTGCTTATGCTGGCCGTTATGCTCTAAAACAAAACCTTTGAAGAACCCAAGAGGCGGCGTTCGATTACGCGCATTAGCAGCCATATTTGCCAAAAATACCCTATTTGCTTTACTTTGTTTAGCAACAAAGACTTTGAGCTCATCGGCCCATTTTGTTTTACCCCAAACGCCGTCCAAATCAAAAAATATAGAGCTGTGTAATAACGTTTGTGGTTTTGGTTTTGCTATCCAATCTGCAAATTGCTCAAACCATTGAGAGCGAGTTTTACGCCACTTTTTAAATGACGCCATAATTTCGCCATCACAATAGGTGTAGCCGCATTGTGCTAAACCATCACAAACAAAATCAGCAATGTTTTGAAAGTACTCGTTATGTAACTCATCGTTGTAACTGTCATCTAAAATAAGCGCATTATCTTGATCCGTTACTATAAGTTGCTCATCGCGCGCCATGGAGCCTAAAGCAATAAAACAATAAGGCACGGGAGCTGGCCCATACTTTTCTTCAGCTAATATTAATAACCTTTGCTTAAAAGTACGGCCAATCACTGCCATGGCTGTACCAACCATATGAGAGTTTGCATCTTCGTTAACCATACGCACAAATACATTAGGTAACTGGCGGGCATAATGGGTTAAGTCTTCCACTGATTGCTGGGCCAAAATACCACGCACTAATAACAAGCTACTTTGCGACTCGTAACGTAAAATATCAGACAGTGATATTACCCCAATCGGCCTGCGTTTTTGCACTACCGGCAAATGATGCAGGCTGTCTCTTAACATAGCTAATACAGCTTCGAAAACGTAGGCATTAGCATCTAAAATCACTAAGTTAGTAGACATAATATGCTGTGCTTGAGTATCAAACGACAGCCCTGGCGCAACCACTTTATTACGTAAATCTCGGTCGGTAATTATGCCAACTACTTGGCCATCATCCTCTTCCGGGTCGTCGTTAACGGGCTTATTTATATCTGTAACCAGTACTGATGAAACCGCTTCTTCGCTCATTAATTTAGCAACATCTTGCACCGTAGAAGTGGTTAATACCGTCACTACATCACGATGAATAAGCGACTTTACTTTTGCTGTCGTTAAATCGTTACTGTCGGCTTGCTCAACAATAGCTTGGTGCAAACGTACATTGCCATCGGTTTCAAAGTAATCAGCAAATGCATCAAACTCATCGCAATAACGATTAAACAGTTCAACATTAATGCAGTAAACCAATGTGTCTTCTAGTGCAGTGGCCGGAAAACGCACTTTGCGGTTCATCAATAGGCCCATTTGGCCAAATATTCCACCCACGGCTAAACGATTATAAAGCTCGCCATTACGGCGATACATTTCTACCGATCCGCTTCTTATAACGTACAAGTCGGCAATATCTTGGCCTAACTGTAAAATCTCTGTTTGCGCTCTAAAGTAAGCAACTTCAACTTGTTGCGCCAGCTCGTTAAGCGCTTTAATGGGTAAATCGTTAAAAGGGGGATGCTGTGCTAAAAACTGCGCTATTTCTATTTGTTCGGCTTGCATAGTTGCTTCCTACATAGCGATATTATGATGTGTTTTATACTAATTTAATACAATTGGTATTACCTAAAGACTAACATTACCAATCTTAGGTTAAAACATATAGTGGATACAAAAAAAGAGTCAATAATGACTCTTTTTAAATTAATTTAATAAAATATTATTTACTACGTTGGGCTTGTTTTTTAGCGTTTTTAGCCTCTTTACGTTGCTGTAAAATAGCTTGTGCTTCATTACCAATGTGGCCTTCGCCACGCGCTTGTGCAAGCTCTATTTGCTTTTGTCGCTCAGCAAAACGTTCTCTCTGCTCATCGCTTACATTATCAATACAATGGTGACACGACACGCCTTCCATATATTCAGCTTTTAACTTTTCGTCTTCGGTGATTGGCATACGACACGCATGACATTGGTCATACGAGCCTTTTTGTAAGTCGTGATTAACCGCTACACGATTATCAAATACAAAACATTCGCCTTCCCACATGGTTTCATCTTTTGGTACTTCTTCAAGGTATTTTAAAATACCGCCTTCAAGATGGTACACTTCATCAAAGCCTTGCTCTTTCATATACGCTGTTGATTTTTCACAGCGGATACCGCCAGTACAAAACATAGCTACTTTTTTATGCTTGCTTGGATCAAGGTTTTCTTTAGCCCACTGCGGAAATTCACGGAATGTTTTGGTGTTAGGATCAACTGCGTTTTGAAAGGTGCCTATTTCAATTTCGTAATCGTTGCGGGTATCTATAAGTATCACTTCTGGGTCTGAAATTAATGCGTTCCATTCATTTGGCTTAACATAACTACCCACTACTTTTAGCGGATCGATGCCCTCAACCCCCATAGTCACAATTTCTTTTTTTAGTTTTACTTTGGTGCGGTAAAATGGGCATTCGTCATCGTAAGATTCTTTAGTAACAATGTTATTAAGGCTTGGCTGTTGTTCAAGCCATTTAAGAAGATTATCTATGCCAGCACGTTTAGCTGAAACCGTACCATTAATACCCTCAGAGGCGATTAGTAAAGTACCGCGAACTTCATTTGCCTCCATTACATCTAGTAATGGTTTTCTAAGCGCTTCAAACTCAGGTAATGCTACAAATTTATACAGTGCACACACTATAAAGTGCTCGCTGGTTAAATTGTCTTTATGAACAGCCGTCATATTTATTCCTATTTTGCTTTTTAATATATACCGAATCGTAAATCCGGCGCATCTTGGGCGCGTATTTTACGCTTTTTGTGATTAAATGCAAAAATTAGCCTTATAATTTGCATTTTACTGTTAGCCATACGCCTCTGTGGGCTATAATGCGCCGATAGAATTAAGATATAACTTGCTCATTTTGGAGAAACACACCTTGCACTTTACTGATCTTGGGATTGATAATCGCCTTGAAACACAACTAGCACACCAAGGGATCACCCAGCCTACCGACATCCAAGCACATGCAGTACCTACAGCACTTGCAGGGCATGACATTTTCGCCCAGTCTAAAACAGGGTCAGGCAAAACCTTGGCGTTTTTATTACCCGCTGTTCAACGAGTAATGAAACAAAAAGCACTCAGTAAACGCGATCCTCGGGTACTTATTGTTGCTCCAACACGTGAGCTTGCTACGCAAGTATTTACACAACTGCGTTTATTAATCGCAGGTACAAACATTAAAGCCGTAAAAATACTCGGCGGCGAAAATTTTAATGACCAAATTAAAGCGCTTAGAAACGATCCGCAGTTTGTAGTTGCAACACCAGGTCGTCTAGCCGATCACCTTACAAAGCGTACGTTACAATTGAGCGGTCTTGAGCTGCTTATTTTTGATGAAGCAGACCGTATCCTAGATTTAGGCTTTACCGAACAACTTAAAATGATTAATGACTTGGCCGATCATCGCCTGCGCCAAACATTATTGTTTTCGGCTACACTAGATCATGCACAAGTAGATGCACTATCACGCAACTTATTAAAAAAGCCTAAGCAAATAATGCTCAGCGCTGCAAACGAGCAACACTCAGATATTAAACAAAGCTTATATCTTGCTGATCATCTTGATCATAAAGAAGCCTTACTTGAGCACTTTTTGAATCAAGACGATGTTGGCCAATGTATTATATTTACAGCTACCCGTGCAGATACCAGCCGTTTGAGCGAAGCGCTTTGCGCTAAAGGTTTTAAAGCACAGCCATTAGCAGGTGATTTAGCACAAAATAAGCGTCTCGATATTATGGATGCGTTTAGCCGCGAAAACTTCAAAATATTAATAACCACAGATGTTGCGTCACGTGGCTTAGATTTACTCAGTGTTACCCATGTTATAAATTTTGATTTACCTAAACACGCTGAAGAATATGTTCACCGAATTGGGCGAACAGGTCGAGCTGGTTTTAAAGGCAGCGCACTGTCGTTAGTAGGCCCTAAAGATTGGCCAAGTTATTTAGCAATTAAAGCATTCTTAAATGATGAATTAAAGTTTGATAGCGTTGATGGTTTAAAAGCTAAATTTAAAGGGATTAAAGAAAAGAAACCAGTTGCAGTTTTAGCCACAGAAAAAACAGTAGCAGCTAAAAAGCCAGTGTTTAAACGCAAAGCTAAGCCTAAAAAACCATCTGCACCCATTAAAGCCCCTATTAATATTGATGGCGATACTCCTATGCGCCGTAGAAAAAAGCCTGAACAGGAATAATTATGAGTTACCTTGGAACCACACAAACCTTATTTGTAAAAGAAGTTAGTAACGAAGGTGCTTACCTAGACGGCCACGATTTAGGCGAAGTATTTTTACCAAAACAAGAAATAAAACATGAGCTTGAAGCTGGAGATAGCATTAGCGTATTTATATTTTTAGATAATGCTAATTTACCTACAGCAACAATTAAAAAGCCTCATGCACAAGTAGGTGAATATGCCCTACTGCGTGTTAAAGAAATTAATAGTATTGGTGCCTTTTTAGATTGGGGCTTAGAAAAAGATGTACTAGCGCCGTTTAATGAGCAAAAACCGCGTATGCAAGAAGGTCATTCGTATTTAGTGCGTTTGTACTTAGACAATGCCAGTAAGCGTATTTGTGCATCAAATAACTTTAATCGTTTTTTATCTAAAGATGAGCCGCAATACACCCATTTACAAGAAGTCGATTTGATCATAGCAGGTAAAACTGACATTGGTTACAAAGTCCTTATTGAAGAATCTCACTTTGGTGTTATTTTTTACAATATGGTATTTAAAAGCTTATTTGTAGGGCAAAAACTAAAAGGCTTTATTCAAAAAGTGCGTGAAGATGGCAAAATTGACGTTGTATTAGAAAAACCAGGTATGGCTAAAGTTAGTAATCTTGGCGATGTTATAATGGAAAAGCTAAAAGAGGAAGGTGGCGTTATTGCTTTAGGTGATAAGTCTGATCCTGAAACAATTAAGAAAATATTTTCGACCAGTAAAGCTAATTATAAAAAGGCAATTGGTGGATTATTTAAACTAGGATTAATAGAAATTGAAGCGAAATCCATTCGCTTAAAATAACAATTTATTATTATGCGTTGAGTGTAGCCTAAGTGCTGCACTTAGCGCTTATAACTAACCTTTCACTACCCAATAATATATTTATACGGCAAAGTACATTGTGTATATTGCTTAGCGTAATTGAGCACTTCTTCTTTATTTTGCAAATTTAATGGCGCTAAACGAAATACTTTATCTTCACAATCTCGTTTAAGGCTATCATGGCTATCTACACATTCGTGTGAAGTTACATGCTGTTGACTTAATCTATCCTCATTTTTATAACAAAGGTGATAAGCGTAATTTTGCATTGTTTGTTTAAAATCGAATATATTTACGGGATATATAGCAACAATATCCGTAACTGCCGTTACTCCATCATACACTTTACTAGAAAAAACATATTTGTTTACTGAAAATCCAGCAACAATAATCACTATAGAACCTAACATTAGTCTCAAAATAAAACCCTTACTGCATTTTGATTTTATTAATGTAACATAAAACAAACATCTCGCAAGGGTTCTGGCAATAAAGCCTGAACTTTTGTTAAATTATTCTATAGATTTATTAACATCTGCCAAAACAGCAACAGGATTGTCTGCTTGAGTAATTGGACGTCCGATCACCAAGTAATCGCTGCCTGCATCTATAGCTTGTTTAGGAGTCATAATGCGTTTTTGATCGCCAGCATCACTCCCTACTGGGCGAATACCAGGCGTTACTAGCTTAAAGCCTGCGCCTAACTCTGCTTTTAATTGTTGTGCTTCTTGAGCAGAGCAAACAACACCATCAAGTCCTGCTTCTTTTGCCAACTTCGCTAAATAAATAACTTGCTCTTGTGGTGTTTTTTCTACGCCTAAACGCTTTAACTCTGTCTCATCCATACTCGTTAGCACGGTAACAGCAATTAATAATGGGGCTTTATCGCCAAATGGAGCTAGTGCTTGTTTAGCTTTGCTCATCATCTCAAAGCCACCACTTGCATGCACATTAACCATCCATACACCCATTTTTGCCGCCGCGGTCACTGCTTTTGCCACTGTGTTAGGAATATCATGAAATTTTAAATCTAAAAATACATCAAAACCTAAATCAATTAACTCTTTTACAAATGCAGGGCCAAAGTAAGTAAACATTTCTTTACCTACTTTAAGGCGACATGAATCGGGTGATAGCTGTTTTACAAAGTCTAAAGCGGCTTGCTGATCATCGTAATCGAGTGCAATAAGAATTTTTTTTGATTTTTCGAAAGGCATAACTATCCTACTTTATAGCGAAAGTGTTATTTGAAAACTAAAAGATTAAAATCCGTCTAAGCCCTTGCTTGGTACAGTAGTTTCCCAATGCTTACAAGAAGGACAATTCCAATAAATTGTATAACTAGTAAAGCCACAATGCTGACATTGAAAGTCTGGTTTGGTGGCAATATAAGAAGTGACCAGTTTATCTATTTGGTCGAGCACCTCTTTAGTATTTTTATCTTGAGCGCCCATTAGTTGTAATAAAAAACTAAACCCGCGTATGGTTGGTTGGCGCTTTAAGCTATCAGTTAAAAACTCAAAAGCTTGCTCTGTATTACCTTGCTCTAACAAAGCTTGGCAATGTTGTATTTTTATTAGCACTCCACCTTTGTCGAGTAACTCACTGATCAGCTGATGAAATTGATGAGTTAAATTTAGATGCTTATAACAATGTGCTAATTTATCGACAAATAAAGGAGCAAAAAATGTAAATTGGCAAATTAATTCGCGCCAATAGTAAATTGCCTTTACGTAGTCTTCTTTAGTATATGCAGACAAACCAAGTTCATATAAAGGACGTATCGCTTTATGATTCAAACTAATGGCTTTGCGCATTAATGAGGGGTTATTATCACTTAACGCCAGCTCACAGTAAAAGTTAGCTATGGCTTTAAAGTGTTGTTCTTTTGAAAATAATTCACTATGCGCTTCAAACATATTAATCCCTTTTTGCCACTCTCGGGTTTGCGAATATAGAGTGATAATAGAATCTAATGCTTCACTGTGGTCCATTTTAACAAGCCAAACTAAATGCTCTTCGGCACTATCTAATAGCCCAGCCATAACATAATCTTCTGCTAATTCTAAACGACTAGCAGCAGCTTGTTGCTCATTAAGGCTTGGGTGTTTTAAAAGGAGTTCGTGAATTTTTATTGCGCGGTCTAGCTCGCCTCTGCGGCGAAACATAGTTGCAAGCGTTGAATAATGTTCAACCGAGTCAGCTGCAACTTCTAGTAAATTAATTAAATGTTCAAGGCCTTGATCTTCTTCCCTGTCGAGTAAAAACTTTAAGCCTTTACTATATTCAGAGGTGATCTGCCGATTAAATTGATGAGCTTGATTTTTAGCACTGTTTTTTCCCATTATCCAGCCGTAACCGGCAGCCACAGGAAGTAGTAAAAATAACAGCTCAATCATAATTATGAGTCTTTATCAGCAGCAGGCTTTTTTTTATTTTGTTCAGGTGCTAACTGTTTTTTTAAACGATAATTTTGCCACTTAAGTTGTGAAAACAATTTAAAGCTTACAAAACAACCAATTACAACACCTAATAAAAAGCAAATACTTATTATAACGGCTAAAGGCAATGTATTGCTGGCTATAATATAGTTTATTTGTACTAATTGTGGATTTTGAGAACCCAATACAAATGCACTGATCAAGCAAAGTGCAACCAGAATAATTTTTAATACCTTAAACAAGTACCCTACTCCAATAAGTTAACTAGGCAATGCTCTCGTTTACACGATCACGTAATTCTTTACCTGGTTTAAAATGTGGTACATGTTTACCATCTAGCTCTACTGTTTCGCCAGTCTTAGGGTTACGACCGGTACGTGGAGCGCGATAATGCAAAGAAAAACTACCAAAACCTCTGATCTCAATACGATCTGAAGAAGATAATGAGCCGGCCATTTGTTCAAGAATTTCTTTTACTGCATTTTCAACATCTTTCACTGGAACGTGTGCGTGTTGCTGTGCAAGTGTTTCTATCAGTTCTGACTTAGTCATAGCATTTCCTTAAAAGAAATAATGGAAGGGCATAAACTGCCCTTCCAATTAAAGACTGATTAATTAGTCTTTTTGTGCATTTGCGAAAGCAGCAGCCATTGCGTTTTCAAACACTGGCTCGTCTTTCTTAAGCTTTTCTATTACTTCTTTCTCTTCAGCTTCGAAAAGAGCTTTAACAGATAAGCTTAAAGTGCGGTTCTTGCGATCAACACCAACATATTTAACTTCAATTTCGTCGCCTACAGAAACAACAGTAGTTGCATCTTCAACGCGCTCTTGAGCGATATCAGCTACACGGATGTAACCTTCAACGCCTTCGATAAGTTCAATAGTTGCGCCTTTAGCATCAACTTCAGTCACTTTACCTTTAACAATAGCACCTTTTTTGTTTGCATCAAGGTAGTTATTGAATGGGTCAGCTTCGATTTGCTTAACACCTAGAGAGATACGTTCGCGCTCTGGGTCAACTTGCAATACGATAGCAGTGATTTCGTCGCCTTTCTTGAATTCACGTACAGCGTCTTCGCCAGGTGTATTCCAAGAAATGTCTGAAAGGTGTACAAGACCATCAATACCACCGTCAAGACCGATAAAGATACCGAAGTCAGTGATTGATTTGATCTTACCAGTAACTTGGTCGCCTTTGTTTTGTAGACGAGCAAATTCCTGCCAAGGATTAGCAATACATTGCTTAAGACCAAGAGAAATACGACGACGTTCTTCGTCGATTTCAAGAACCATAACTTCAACGCTGTCGCCAAGGCTAACAACTTTTGAAGGATGGATGTTCTTGTTAGTCCAATCCATTTCAGAAACGTGAACTAAACCTTCAACGCCTTCTTCGATTTCCACGAAACAGCCGTAATCTGTAAGGTTAGTAACACGACCAGAAAGTTTAGAACCTTCTGGGTAACGACCAGCGATAGCTGCCCATGGATCTTCGCCAAGCTGTTTAAGGCCTAGAGATACACGAGTTTTATCTTTGTCGAATTTAAGAACTTTAACTGCGATTTCGTCGCCAACATTAACGATTTCTGAAGGGTGCTTAACACGCTTCCACGCCATATCAGTAATGTGTAGTAGACCATCAACACCACCAAGGTCAACGAATGCACCGTAGTCAGTAAGGTTCTTAACGATACCTTTAACTTCTTGGCCTTCAACAAGGTTAGCAAGAAGCTCTTCACGTTCTTGTGAGTTTTCAGATTCGATAACTGCACGACGTGAAACAACAACGTTGTTACGTTTTTGATCAAGCTTGATTACTTTAAATTCAAGCTCTTTGCCTTCAAGGTGAGTTGTGTCACGTACTGGACGAACATCAACAAGTGAACCAGGTAGGAAAGCACGGATTGAATCAACTTCAACTGTGAAACCGCCTTTAACTTTACCGTTGATAACACCAGTAACAGTTTCTTGCTCTTCACATGCTTTCTCAAGACGGATCCACGCTTCGTGACGCTTCGCTTTCTCACGAGAAAGGATAGTTTCACCGAAACCGTCTTCAATTGCATCTAGTGCAACATCTACTTCGTCGCCAACAGCAACTTCAAGTTCACCAGCAGCATTTTTGAACTGCTCAGCAGGGATAGCACTTTCTGATTTAAGACCAGCATCTACAAGTACAATGTTGTTCTCGATTGAGATTACTGTACCTTTAACGATAGAGCCTTGCTCTGCTTCAAAACCCTTTAAGCTTTCTTCAAATAACTGCGCAAAATTTTCTGACATACGAATATACGTCTCTATATATTATACCAATAAGCAACCATGCTGCATGGGGTTGTTAAAATAGCACTGGCATCCTGCTGGTGCATAAAATGTGTTTAGCTTCGTTTAGGAAGCCGACCTTCAGAGATAGCCGTATCCAATAAAGTTAATACCTTATCATATACTTGCTGTGCATTAAGCTCGCTAGTATCAAGCTCAATAGCATCCTCTGCAGGCACAAGTGGCGCAACGGCACGATTCATATCGCGATCATCACGCTCTTGAATGTCTTTTAATAGACCACTCAGTGTAACATTAAGACCGCGAGCATTCAACTCAACAAAACGTCGTTTGGCGCGTTCTTGTGCACTGGCGGTTAAAAATATTTTTAGCGGTGCATCTTTAAAAACCACAGTACCCATATCACGACCATCAGCAATTAGACCTCGTTCAGTTCTAAATGCGCGTTGGCGACGTAATAACGCTTCGCGTACGCGAGGTAGTGCTGCTACTTTTGATGCTGCAGCCCCTACTTCTTCGTTACGGATTGTAGTGGTTACATCCTCACCTTCTAAAACAACCTTTGCTGCATTAGTTTGACTATCTACCAAAAACTGCACATCTAAGTTAGCAGCTAAGGGAACTAATGCATCTTCGTTATCTAATGCGATTTGATGGTGAAGTGCCGCTAGAGATAAAACGCGGTAAATTGCGCCACTATCAAGTACATCCCATCCCAACTTTTCGGCTAACAAGCGACAAACAGTTCCCTTACCTGAACCACTTGGGCCATCTACGGTGATCACGGGCATTAATAACGCCTGCATTTAAACCTCCTACAATGCACACCTAAGTAAACCGCAATATTATACGTCAGTTATTTAAATAGATCGCTATTAGTGTGTAACTTTTTATTAATTAACATCAAAAACCTACTCACTAACTGATGCTAATACATTGAAAAATGTCGGAAATGTTTTATAAGTACACTTAGGATCATTAATCGTGATTGGCTTTCCACCTACGGCAACCATAGCAAAACACATGGCAATGCGATGGTCATCGTAAGTATCAATTGCTACATCGTTAAAGTGTTTCGGGGGAGTGATTTCTATAAAATCGTGCCCTTCTACAACTTCTGCGCCCACTTTTCTGAGCTCAGTTGCCATAGCGTGTAGTCGATCGGTTTCTTTTACGCGCCAATTATAAATATTACGAATAGCCGTTGGCCCTTTAGCGAACAGAGCCACAGTGGCTAATGTCATTGCTGCATCAGGTATGGCATTTGCGTCAATATCAACACCGTTTAATTGGCCTTTACGAACAACTAAACGCTCATCATACCAATCTATTTTAGCGCCCACTTGTTCCATTACTTTAGCAAAGCCAATATCGCCTTGCACCGATTTAGCACCGACACCTTTAATTTCAATTTCGCCACCGGCAATTGCAGCTGCAGCTACAAAGTAAGATGCAGAAGACGCATCGCCTTCAACCATAATACGTTCAAGTGACTGGTACTGTTGACCACCTTTTACGGTAAAAGTTGCATAATTACTATGCTCAACTTCTATTCCAAAGCGTGCCATTACATCAAGGGTAATATCAATGTAGGGTTTAGATACTAAAGTGCCTTTAATCGTTATTTTGGTATCACCATTAAACAGTGGTGCAGCCATTAGTAATGCAGTTAAAAATTGACTTGATATACTGCCGTCAATTGCAACTTCACCACCGTTAATTTGCCCACCTATAATTTTAAGCGGTGGGTAATCTTTATTTTTGCTGTAAGTAATATCACCGCCAAGTGCTTGCAGCGCATCGACTAAATGCCCTATTGGGCGCTCTTCCATGCGTGGCTCGCCAATCAGTTCGTACTCACCTGCAACCGCAGCAAGTACAGCGGTTAAAGGACGGTAAGCTGTGCCTGCATTACCTAAAAACAAAGGCTCTCTGGGGGTTTTAAATACCCCACCAACACCTTGTACTGTAGCAACTGTTCGCTCTTGGTTTAAACTAACGTTAACACCTAATAATTGTAACGCGCCCAACATATGGCGTATATCGTCGCTATCAAGTAAGTTTTCAACAACAGTAGTGCCATTTGCTAATGCCGCTAATAACAATATACGGTTTGATAAGCTTTTTGAACCCGGCAGAGTGACGCTGCCATTAACACGCGAAATAGGTTCTAAGCGTAATTGTTCCATTAGCTATTTTCCTTTGCAAAAGCAGCCATAAAATCAACAAGCGCTTGCACGCCCTCAAGTGGCATTGCGTTGTAAATACTGGCGCGCATTCCACCTACAATTCTATGGCCTTCGAGTGCTAGCAAGCCTGCTTCGTTTGATTGAGCAACAAACTTACTGTTTAAGCTTTCATCATTTAACCAAAAAGGGACGTTCATACGCGAGCGACTATGCTTAGCTACTTTATTAGAATAAAAATCAGAATTATCGATAAAATTATAAAGTAGTTCAGCTTTTGCAATATTTTGTGCTTCCATGGCTTTTACACCACCATTTTGCTCAAGCCATTGGAATACTTCAGCCGCTAAATACCATGCAAATGTTGGTGGCGTATTAAACATACTGCCCTGCTTGGCCTCTAGTGCATAATCTAAAATACCTGGTTTAGGAAGCCCTTCACGTGCTAGTAATGTTTTACGTACGATAACGATTGCAATGCCCGAAGGACCTATATTTTTTTGTGCGCCAGCGTAAATTAAATCAAATTGATTAACGTCAATTTCACGCGATAAAATAGTTGACGACATATCTGCAATAATTGGCGCTGTTGGATGACTCGGTACATCAAAAATCTCTAAGCCATCAACGGTTTCGTTAGGGCAATAGTGAATGTACGACGCATCTGCTGGCAACTGCCAGTCTGCCACTGCTTTAATCGAAAATTGACCATCGGTATCGTTACGAACATCGATAGCAGTAGTTTGGGTAAACTTATTTGCTTCATCCGTTGCACTTTTTGACCATACGCCGTTTTCGCAGTAAACCGCTGATTTATTTTCCTGATGTAAATTTAATGGCACAGCACTAAATTGACCGCGACCGCCACCATGCATAAACAGCACTTCAAATTCATCGCTAATATTCATTAAACGACGCAGGCTCGCTTCACATTTTTTAGTGAGCGCTAAAAACTCTTTACTACGGTGACTCATTTCCATCACCGATACACCCAAACCTTGCCAATCTATAAATTCTTGTTGTGCTTTTTTCATTACTGCTGGCGGTAACATGGCCGGCCCCGCACAAAAATTATACTTACTCATTACCTTTTCCTCATTCCAGTAATTAAAAAATTAAACACCCGATTACCATTCAATCAAGTTATACACATTAAATTAAAGCTGTGATCATTAAGTGGGCTATAGCCTCACTCATAGTATTAAAGCCTTCATTACCTATAAAGCTGCATTAATGCAGCAAACAGAGCAATATAAAACAATTACTGAGAACAACTATATATATAAATTAACGTCTTGCAATTGAGTCTTTTTGCTAGTGTAAAAATTATTTTATTGCGCAGTATTATTAATATTAATTTTATTCAACACCATTAAAAAAAGCGGCCAAGGCCGCTTTTTTAATCTCAATTATTCTGAAGGAGGATTATCATCCGCTACTTCATCAATAACCGTATCAACTGTTTCGACGTCTTCGATATCAATTAAGTCACTTTCGGTAACTTCAATCTCTTCTATACGTTGTAAACCAACTACTTGCTCTTCGTCAATAGTTCTGATCAAAATAACACCTTGCGTGTTACGTCCAACCGTAGAAACTTCATTAACGCGAGTTCGTACTAAGGTACCACGATTTGAAATAATCATTATTTCATCGTTATCATCAACTTGTACAGCACCTACAACCGCACCATTACGCTCACTTACTTTAATAGACACTACACCTTGAGTCGCACGACTCTTCGCTGGGTAGTCTTCAAGTAAAGTACGTTTACCGTAGCCGTTTTCAGTCACGGTTAAAATAGCACCATCTGTTTTAGGCACAATTAACGATACTACGCGTTGTCCTTCAGGCGTTTTAATACCACGAACACCTGTAGCTGTACGGCCCATAGGACGAACACCTTTAAAGCGAATCTCAGGGTTACCTTCTTCGTCTAGTACTGGGTTACCGTTTTCATCAACAACCGTTGTTTCTTCTGCTTCTTTAAAGCGTACTACTTTACCCGCATCGGTAAACAACATAATTTCGTTGCTGCCATCGGTAACATCAACACCAATTAGGCTATCGCCTTCATTTAGGTTAACCGCAATAATACCGCTTGCACGTTGACGACTGTATGCCGTTAGTGGTGTTTTCTTCACTGTACCAAATGCGGTTGCCATAAAGATGTATTTATCTTCTGCATACTCGCGTACTGGTAATATAGCGGTAATACGTTCATCTGCCTCAAGTGGTAATAAGTTAACAATTGGTTTGCCGCGCGCTGCACGACTTGCAAGTGGTAACTGATACACTTTAAGCCAATATAAACGACCAGCCGTTGAGAAACACAATATAGTATCGTGCGTATTAGCAACTAATAAACGTTCAATGAAATCTTCATCTTTCATCTTCGTTGCCGATTTACCTTTACCACCACGACGCTGCGCTTCGTAATCAGACAGAGCCTGATACTTAACATAACCTTCGTGAGAAAGCGTTACTACTACGTTTTCTTCGGTAATTAAATCTTCAAGGCTGATATCGTGTGCTGCGGCATTTATTTCAGTACGACGCTCATCACCATATTGCGCTTTAATTTCAACTAACTCATCGCGAATAACTTCCATTAAACGCTCTGGTGTTGCCAAAATATGTAAAAGCTCAGCAATTAAATCTAATAACGATTGGTATTCAGTTAGAATCTTTTCGTGTTCTAAACCCGTTAGCTTATGTAAGCGTAAATCTAGGATTGCTTGAGCTTGTTGCTCAGAAATAAAGTATTGACCATCGCGAATACCTAACTCAGCAGCTAACCAATCTGGGCGGGCAACGTTGTCTTCGCCTGCTTTATCAAGCATGGCTTTTACGTTACCTAATTCCCACGAACGCGCTGTTAAAGCAACTTTTGCTTCAGCAGGTGTTGGTGAATTACGAATAAGCTCAATAATTGGGTCGATGTTTGCCAGTGCAATTGCTAAACCTTCTAGCATATGTGCACGGTCACGCGCTTTGCGTAAATCAAAAACAGTACGACGAGTTACTACTTCACGGCGGTGAATAATAAACTCTTCAAGCATTTCTTTTAAATTAAAGCACTTAGGCTGGTTGTTAATTAACGCAACCATATTCATACCAAACACAGTTTGTAACTGCGTTTGCGCATACAAATTATTTAAAATAACTTCGCCTACGTCACCACGTTTAATCTCAATAACGATACGCATACCGTCTTTATCTGATTCATCACGTAGTGCACTAATACCTTCAATTTTTTTATCTTTAACCAGCTCGGCAATTTTTTCAATTAGGCGCGCTTTGTTAACTTGATAAGGTATTTCGTGAACAATAATAGTTTCACGATGCGTTTTTTCATCTACTTCTATTTCAGCGCGGGCACGCATGTACACTTTACCACGGCCAGTTAAATAGGCTTGCTCTATGCCTTTTTTACCGTTGATAATTGCAGCAGTTGGAAAATCTGGGCCCGGGATATAATCCATTAACTCTAAAATAGATAATTCAGGGTTTTGAATGAGTGCTAAACAGCCATTTACCACTTCAGTTAAGTTATGAGGTGGAATGTTTGTTGCCATACCTACCGCAATACCCGATGAACCGTTTACTAATAAGTTAGGAACTCTGGTTGGTAAAACGTCAGGGATTTGCTCAGTGCCGTCGTAGTTAGGAACGAAATCAACCGTTTCTTTTTCAAGATCGGCTAATAATTCATGCGACATTTTTGCCATACGTACTTCTGTATAACGCATTGCCGCTGCTGAATCACCATCAACCGAACCGAAGTTACCTTGACCATCTACTAGCATATAACGCAGTGAGAATGGCTGTGCCATACGTACTATAGTGTCGTAAACAGCACTATCGCCGTGTGGGTGGTATTTACCGATTACGTCACCGACAACACGTGCCGATTTTTTGTAAGGCTTGTTCCAATCATTACTAAGCTCGTTCATTGCAAACAAAACGCGGCGGTGAACAGGTTTTAAGCCATCACGCACGTCTGGTAATGCACGTCCTACAATTACGCTCATTGCGTAATCTAAGTAGGAGTTTTTTAACTCGTCTTCAATATTGACTGGCAGAATGCCATGGGCGAGATCAGTCATTGATATCACATTCCTTCAGTATCAGCTCTTAAACACCCACTATTAGGTATCAAGAGAATTTGTTATTATTGCTAAAGAAACATGCTACCACAATTTATTTAGATTTACAGGCGCAAAACTTTGCGATTTACCAATTTAGCCCTATATAATGCCCCCAGATTGACGAGGAAGTATTTTATGACCGAACATCAAAATGTAGATCACGCAGAAATTGCAAAATTTGAGGCCATCGCAGAGCGGTGGTGGGATTTAGACGGGGAATTTAAACCGCTTCACGAAATAAACCCCTTACGTTTAGACTTTATAGCCAATAAAACTGGCGGTCTATTTGACAAAGAAACACTAGACGTAGGTTGTGGCGGCGGTATTTTAAGCCAAAGCATGGCGCGCATGGGGGCAAAGGTAACCGGCATAGATATGGGCCAAGAGCCTTTAACTGTTGCCAAATTACACAGCCTAGAGACAGGCGTACATGTAGAGTATATTAAAGTACCTGCTGAACAATATGCATCCGAGCACCCTGCTCGCTTTGATGTAGTAACCTGTATGGAAATGCTGGAGCATGTACCCGATCCGGCTTCTATTATTCATGCTGTTGCAGAGCTTGCAAAACCCGGTGCTGATGTGTTTTTTTCAACACTTAATAAAACCCCTAAAGCCTATTTATACGCCATTATTGGTGCAGAAAAGCTATTAAAAATGGTGCCTGAAGGCACTCACGATCATAAAAAGTTTATTAAACCAGCACAGTTAATTGCCTGGGCTGAACAAGCGGGTTTAAAAGTGCGCGCCAGTGCTGGGTTATCTTATAATCCATTATCTAAGCAGTACTCGCTTAATACCGACGTAAGCGTAAATTATATTCTGCATTTTGAGAAGTTAGCGTAATGGCTAGCTCTCAATCAACGTCACCTACTATAGAGTACGATGCTTTTTTATTTGACTTAGATGGCACTTTACTCGATACCGCTGATGACTTAGGTGCAGCTTTAAATACCGTACTGCGTTCGCAGCAATTAGATACAGTAAGTCGTGAGGTATATCGCGCTGCTGCATCTAATGGCGCAGCAGCCTTGTTAGAGGTCGGTTTTAAAGATAAATGGGGTGAGCAACCGCAAGCACAACTCGTTAAGCAATTAATTGATGCCTACGCGGCTAATATAGCCAAACACACCACGTGCTTTGCTGGTATTGAGCCACTACTTATCGAACTGGAGCGAAAAAACATCAAATGGGGGATCATGACTAACAAACCCGGATTTTTAACCGCCCCTTTAGTAGCCGCGATCCCTGCTTTAAAAAATGCCTGCGTGGTTATCAGTGGCGATACTTTAGCTGAAGCTAAACCTTCGCCTTTACCTTTACTACATTGTGCCAAGCTAATGGGCGTTGCACCAAATCGTTGCTTGTACATTGGCGATGCTTTGCGTGACATTCAAGCAGGTAAAGCGGCAGGTATGCACACCGCAACCGCACTTTGGGGTTACGTGCCTAACTTAACCGAAGTTTTGAGCTGGCAGGCCGATTTTAATTGGCAAAGCCCTATTGAAGGTTTTAACCATATATAGTGCTATGTTAATTATTAAACACTATATATTGTGATTGTGTTAGTTTTCACACAAAGCCTGCTGATAAAAAAAGCAGTCAAAATATATTTTCAAAAAGCGTAAAATTAGTAGATCCTGCGTTTACTTTTGTAAATTTCAACTTAACCGAATGTTAGAAGGTTAATGCCTACTAACACAAATGTGTTATCCCGACGTTATCCACAATTAGGGGCAATTCTGCCCCTTGCAAAACAACGCAGACCACATTATCTTTCTCAGTAACGCTTTGATGAAATTAACATTTTATAAAAGTGGAGGGGCTAACACCATACTGATATATGGTGTTAGTAAAGACACTTGCTAAAATTTCAGCAAAGCGCTTGGTTTTACAAAATTTAGCGTAACTTATTCTGAAATTGTCGGCAAGTACAAGATAAAATTTCGGGTAATTAAAATTGAAAATAAGTATTTCTATAGAAGTTTCGGAAAATGTTATAATGATTGTTTCTAAAGCTATTATAACTCTGTGCAGTTTGTTCATAATCTAAATCTAAATGGGCTAATTTTTAGCCCTTTTTTATATCTAGCATTCCAATACTACTATATCTGTGAAAACAGCCTTGCCTCAATCTTATATATAATAACCAAGTATCTCATACAAAAACTCAGCTCAACCATATATAGTGCTATGTTAATTAATAAACACTATATATTGTGATTAAGTTAGTTTTTACGCAAGGCTTGGTGATAAAAAAAGCAGTCTGAATTTATTTTAAAAATACATAAATTTAGCAGATCATTAGTTGATTTTTGCATATTTCACCTTAAATGATTGTTCGAAGGTGAGTGTCTACTAACACAGAGGCTATATCTCCTCATTATCTACTAATAGAGCTAATTCTACCTCTTGCAAATGAACTCAGACCACACTATCTTGTGATCATTAAATAGAACAGCACCAGATATTGTGGCCAAATGTTATTCAATTAAATTCTCCAATTTAATGTAATTTATACTAAACAAGTATCAACCTTGCTTCAGCGAGGCATAAACATTGGTCAAAATACATAATTCCCAAGGAATACAGGCAAAACTATGAACCAACAGTTATCTGTAAGCAAACGTGACGGCCGTAAAGAGCCACTTGATCTTGACAAGATCCATCGCGTTATTGAATGGGCCGCCGAAGGGTTAAATAACGTTTCGGTTTCGCAAGTTGAATTAAAATCACACATTCAATTTTACGACGGTATTCGTACTAAAGATATTCACGAAACCATCATTAAAGCTGCAGCCGATCAGATTTCAAAAGAATCTCCTGATTATCAGTATTTGTCAGCACGTTTAGCTGTATTCCATTTACGTAAAAAAGCGTATGGCCAATTTGAGCCACCACGTTTATTTGATCATGTAACAAAAATGGTTGGCGACAAACGCTACGACGCTCACCTACTGGTAGATTACACCGAGCAAGAGCTTGACGAATTAGACGAATACCTAGATCACAGCCGTGACCTTAACTTTAGTTATGCTGCGGTTAAACAGCTTGAAGGTAAATACTTAGTTCAAAACCGTGTAACCGGTGAGATTTATGAAAGCGCGCAGTTTTTATATATTTTAGTCGCAGCTAGCTTGTTTGCTGACTACCCTCGCGATACACGTATTGCGTATATAAAACGTTTTTACGATGCGATTTCATTGTTTAAAATTTCACTGCCTACGCCAATTATGGCAGGTGTTCGTACGCCAACACGCCAGTTTAGCTCGTGTGTATTAATAGAGTGTGGCGACAGCCTTGATTCAATTAACGCCACCTCGTCTGCAATTGTTAAATACGTATCGCAACGTGCCGGCATTGGCATTAACGCAGGTCGCATTCGTGCACTGGGTAGCCACATTCGCAATGGCGAAGCGTACCATACGGGTTGTATTCCTTTTTATAAGCACTTTCAAACAGCGGTTAAAAGCTGTTCGCAAGGCGGTGTACGTGGCGGCGCAGCAACCTTGTTCTACCCGCTTTGGCATTTAGAAGTAGAAAACCTGTTAGTACTTAAAAATAACCGCGGGGTTGATGACAACCGCGTGCGTCATTTAGATTACGGCGTACAGTTTAATAAACTAATGTACTCACGTTTAATTAAAGACGACTACATTACCTTGTTTAGCCCCTCTGATGTGCCAGGCCTTTACGATGCATTTTTTGAAGACCAAGACGAGTTTGACGCGCTTTATGTAAAATACGAACAAGACGAATCAATTCGTAAAAAACGCATTAAAGCTATTGAACTGTTCTCAATGTTTGCGCAAGAACGTGCAAGTACCGGTCGTATTTACTTACAAAACGTTGACCACTGTAATACGCACAGCCCGTTCATTGCTAAAGTGGCACCTATTCGCCAATCTAATTTATGTTTAGAAATTGCATTACCAACTAAGCCGTTGGATAACGTAAACGACGAAGAAGGCGAAATTGCGCTATGTACACTCTCTGCATTTAACTTAGGGGCTATTGAGTCACTAGATGAACTTGAAGAATTGGCTGAGCTTGCTGTACGCGCTTTAGATAACTTACTTGATTTTCAAGACTACCCAGTACCAGCTGCAAAAAATGCCACTATGGGTCGTCGTACTCTAGGAATAGGCGTAATTAACTACGCATACTACCTAGCTAAAAACGGTAAGCGTTATTCAGATGGCAGCGCAAATGCACTAACGCACAAAACATTTGAAGCGATTCAATACTACTTAATGAAAGCATCAAACGAGCTTGCTAAAGAGCGTGGTGCATGTCCTAAGTTTAACGAAACAACCTACTCTCAAGGTATAATGCCAACAGATACGTACAAGCGAGATCTTGACAAAATTTGTGATGAGCCACTACACCTTGATTGGGATGCATTACGTGCCAGCATTAAAGAGCACGGTATGCGTAACTCAACAGTAAGTGCGCTAATGCCATCAGAAACATCGTCGCAAATTTCTAACGCAACAAACGGTATTGAGCCACCACGTGGTCATATTAGCGTTAAAGCAAGTAAAGACGGTATTTTAAAGCAAGTTGTACCTGAATATGAACGTTTAAAAGATAACTACGAGTTACTGTGGGATATTCCTTCAAACGATGGTTACTTACAACTTGTGGGTATAATGCAAAAATTTATTGATCAGTCGATTTCGGCCAATACAAATTATGATCCTGGTAAGTTTGAAGGCGGTCGCGTACCGATGAAAGTCTTATTAAAAGATTTGCTTAGCGCCTACAAACTGGGTGTTAAAACCTTGTACTATCACAATACCCGCGATGGTGCATCTGATGCACAAGAAGATACACCGGATCTTGAAGATGATGATTGCGCAGGCGGCGCGTGTAAAATTTAATTTTTGAGTTTTTATTTTAAGCGGGCACTAAGCCCGCTTTATTCTGATAGTTTTTTGAGTGATAAACATGTCTTATACTACCTTTAGTCGTAAACATAATAACCAAATGGAAGAGCCAATGTTTTTTGGCCAAACCGTTAACGTATCTCGTTATGATCAACAAAAATACCCTATTTTTGAAAAACTAATTGAAAAGCAACTTTCGTTTTTTTGGCGCCCAGAAGAAGTAGACGTAAGCAAAGACCGCTTAGACTTTCAAGCATTACCTGATCATGAAAAGCATATATTTTTAAGTAACTTAAAATATCAAACATTGCTTGATAGCGTACAAGGGCGTTCACCAAACGTGGCCCTACTGCCTATTGTATCGCTACCAGAGTTAGAAACATGGATAGAAACGTGGGCGTTTAGTGAAACGATTCATAGCCGCTCGTACACGCATATTATTCGTAATGTTACCCAAGCACCTGAACTTATTTTTGATGACATAGTTAGCAATGATAAAATTAGTGAACGTGCCGATGCGGTAACAAAATACTACGATGATTTAATTAACTCAGTGTCGCTTTACAATTTATACGGTGAAGGCAAACACGAGATTAACGGTAAATCTGTTGTTGTTAATTTATTTGAGCTGAAAAAGAAACTTTACCTGGCAATGATGTCGGTAAATATTTTAGAAGCGATTCGTTTTTATGTCAGCTTTGCCTGCTCGTTTGCGTTTGCTGAGCGTGAATTGATGGAAGGTAACGCTAAAATAATCAAGCTTATTGCCCGCGATGAAGCGCTACATTTATCTGGCACTCAGCATATTTTAAATATTATGCAAGACGGTAAAGACGATCCAGAAATGGCGATTGTTGCCGCGCAGTGCCGCGACGAAGCAATTAAAATGTTTGTGGACGCTGCAGAGCAAGAAAAAGAATGGGCCGAGTACTTATTCAAAGATGGCTCAATGATTGGCTTAAATAAACACATTTTATGTCAGTACGTTGAATACATTACCAACGCTCGAATGACAGCCATTGGTTTTCCTGCACAGTTTAAAAACAACAGTAATCCCATCCCATGGATAAACTCTTGGTTGGTGTCAGATAACGTGCAAGTAGCACCACAAGAAGCTGAAATTAGCTCCTACCTTGTTGGTCAAATAGACTCGCAAGTTGATGCCTCTGAATTTGGTGACTTTGATTTATAATGACTGATCGACCTACTGCAAGCATTACGCTTGCAGATAACAGCCAGTGCATAGAATTTAGCACTGGCTGCCCTTCTGTTTTACACTGCCTAGAATCTCAACAGATAGAAGTGGCCTTTCAATGCCGCGAAGGCTATTGCGGTGCCTGCAGAGCGACTTTAGTGTCAGGTAAAGTTGATTATAATGAAGAGCCTCTAGCGTTTGTACGCGACGGCGAAATACTGTTGTGCTGCTGCAAACCTAATGGCGACATACATATTAAACTTTAACTTCAACTTCATTTAAACCAAACAGTCTAAAAATCACTCTCTAATCAGTTTTAAGTACTTTTAAACCACTTAGTTTAAAGTACTTTTTAGCCCTTTATAAAAAGCATATTCATAAACTAAATTAATTAACCTTTATAAATTGTTAACAATCAAAGCCTTGCAGATTTCCCTGCTAATTAATTACTAAAACCGATAAAGTTATACTATAACATCATTGAACCG
>TARA_R110000772_G_scaffold107988_8_pt1 | contig 57854 bp, 49 predicted proteins | sample TARA_R110000772 | Tara Oceans TARA_R110000772 (sample SAMEA4397948) | marine metagenome | biome: Polar Biome; feature: [SRF] surface water layer (ENVO:00010504); material: water (ENVO:00002006), including particulate matter (ENVO:01000060) such as... | depth 5 m | reverse complement strand
GGCCCCTGGCCGTCTTCGTCGTTGTAATCTTGCGTCGTTAAGGCGTCCTCAAGGCTACCGCCGCTCAGGTCGGATACAATACCGTCTACCGGATGGGTGATGGGGGTAAGTGCGTCAAGTAGTGGGTCAATAGTGGGAGCGGCCGCGCTTAATATAGGTTCTGCAGCTTGCTTGTCGATCACATTGCTAATGGGATCAAGGCTCTCGTCGACGGTGTCAATCAGTGGCGTTAGGCTGCGCCCGAGTGGGGCGCTGACGGATTCGATAGGCGATTTGTTTTTGGGCTTCTTGCCTTGAGCATTGCCAACGGGCTTGTCGTTGCCATTATTGCCCTCTGCAGGGTTGCCTGTACGTAGTGCTGTTGCAGAACTTTGGGTTTTGTCACGGTTTTTTCCGCCGCCAAGTAAGTCATTGGCGATGCCGTTACCATCGTCTGTATTTTGGTCGGAATTTGTTAGTGCATCAGAAAGACTCCCTCCGCTGATGTCGTGGAGAATCCCATCGACCGGGCTAACTATCGGCTCTAGGCCTTTTAGTACCGGTGTGGTGACGGGGGATGCGACATCAATTAGTGGCACTCCAATTTGTGCGTCGATGGGGTTGGTGAGAGGGTCTAGGGTAATATCTAAAGTGTTTATTGTCGGCATTAAAGACTGGCCAATTGGCGCAGTAACAGGCGATAGAATATTCCCGCTTCCGCCATCGGAAAGGTTGGGGATGGCAATAATAGATTGTGCGTAACTCAGTTGGCTGGTGAGCAATATCGCTGCGGTCAGTTTGTGTTTGCGGTGCTGGATCATGGAGACGATTTCCCAGAAAAAATTGAGTACATATTGCTTATGGCTAAAGCCTAACAAATCTACAAATATGCGATCGAGTAGTAACGTAACTTTCGCTCTTATTTGTGTATTTGTTCTTGGTGTGGGCTTTGTTTGTTGGAATTTATTGGTATATGTGCTAAAGGGGGCTTTGGCGTTTTTTTGTATTAGGTCGGTGTAAGTGCCGCAGTTACGGTTAGTAAAATGCGGCCTTTTCTTCAAGGTTCGTAAACGATGAGCGAATAAGAAAAATGCCCAGGCTCAATGTAAGTCTGGGCATAATTACGTAGCTGCGGTTAAATTATCCGGACACGATAACGTGCCATCGATACGAATTTATTCGTCAATTACCGCGTCGACAAAGTAATGATCAACGCCGTTCACCTTTTCTTTAACCAAGCCGTGGCAATCGGTTTCGAAACCGGGGAAACGGGAGTTAAAGTCACGTACAAATTGCAGGTAGCGCACAATAATATTATTGAAACGCTCGCCTGGAATAAGTAGTGGAATACCTGGTGGGTAGGGGGTTACCAACATAGCAGTAATTCGGCCTTCCAGCTCGTCGATGGGGACGCGCTCAACTTTGCGGTGAGACATTCTAGCCCAGGCATCCGCGGGGATCATTGCTGCTTCCATTTCGGAGAGATACATCTCGGTGGTAATGCGCGCCAGATCGTACTCTTTGTAAACGTTGTGAATATCGCTACACAGATCGCGCAGGCCGACTTTCTCGTATTTCGGGAATTTGGCGGCGAACTGGGGCATTACCCGCCATAGCGGCAGGTTCTGATCGTAGTCGTCTTTAAACTGCTGTAATTCTGTCACCATCGAGTTCCAGCGGCCCTTGGTGATACCGATAGTGAACATGATGAAGAAGGAGTACATGCCGGTTTTTTCGATGATAATGCCGTGTTCTGCGAGGTATTTGCTCACAATAGACGCGGGGATACCGATCTCATCGAAGTTGCCATCGACATCAAGGCCTGGGGTAATGATAGTTGCCTTAATTGGGTCGAGCATATTAAAGCCAGACTCAATATCGCCAAAGCCATGCCAGCGGTCGTCGGAGTGAATAACCCAGTCGTCGCGGTCGCCGATGCCTTCTTCGGCTAATACCTCTGGTCCCCAAACACGGAACCACCAATCGTCGCCGTAATCGGCATCGACCTTGCGCATAGCGCGACGGAAGTCGAGGGCTTCCATAATCGATTCATCAACTAACGCTGTGCCGCCAGGCGCTTCCATCATGGCTGCAGCCACGTCGCACGAGGCGATAATCGCGTACTGCGGGCTGGTGGATGAGTGCATTAAATAGGATTCATTGAAACGGTGGGTATCGAGTTTCCGTTGGGTGCCGTCTTGCACCAGAATCTGCGAAGCTTGGGACAGGCCCGCCAAGAGCTTATGGGTAGACTGGGTGGCAAAGACTAGGGTGTCATCGGAGCGCGGGCGACCGGCGCCGATGGCGTGCATATTGTGGTAGAAGCTGTGAAAGGCGGCGTGGGGCAGCCAAGCTTCATCAAAATGCAGAGTGTCGATAGTGGAGTCTAGAATGTCTTTGATTTCTTCAACGTTATACACAATACCGTCGTAGGTACTCTGGGTAATGGTTAGAATACGCGGTTTTTTGTCTTCGGCATGGCGGGCAAAGGGATGATCTTCGATCTTTTTGCGGATTGCCGCCGGGTCGAATTCGCTCTTTGGAATTGGGCCAATAATGCCGTAATGGTTGCGGGTTGGCATTAAAAACACGGGAATCGCGCCGGTCATAATAATGCTGTGCAAAATCGACTTATGGCAGTTGCGGTCAACCACCACGATGTCGCCGGGGGCGACGGTGGAGTGCCACACTACTTTGTTGGAGGTCGAGGTGCCGTTGGTCACAAAGAATAGGTGGTCGCAGCCAAAAATGCGTGCGGCATTGTTCTCACTGGCGCTAACTGGGCCAGTGTGATCGAGCAGCTGGCCGAGCTCTTCTACTGCGTTACACACGTCGGCGCGGAGTAGGTTCTCGCCAAAGAACTGGTGGAACATTTGGCCAACGGGGCTTTTTAAGAACGCGACTCCGCCGGAGTGACCTGGGCAGTGCCAAGAATAAGAACTGTCGCTGGCATAGTTCATCAACGCATGGAAAAACGGCGGCGCGAGGGCTGACAGGTATTTGTTGGCTTCACGAATGATATGGCGGGCCACAAAGTCTGGGGTGTCTTCAAACATGTGAATGAAGCCGTGCAGTTCGCGCAGGATTTCATTGGGAATATGGCGCGAAGTGCGGGTTTCACCATAGAGAAACACCGGTATGTCGGTGTTGCGCTGACGCACAGCGGTCATGAATTGGCCAATAGACTCCAAGGCTTGGCTCACCGTCTCGTCGCTGCCGTCGCCAAACTCTTCATCGTCGATTGACAAAATAAAGCAGGAGGCACGGCTCGCCTGTTGTGCAAAGGCGGTGAGATCGCCGTAGCTGGTCAGGCCAATCACTTCCATGCCTTCTTTGCTTATGGCGTCGGCGAGGTCGCGGATGCCAGAGCCAGAGATGTTTTCTGAGCGAAAGTCTTCGTCAATGATGACGACGGGGAAACGAAATTTCATTTATACGGCCATTGTTGGTGTTGGCTTTTCCCAGATAGCTCTGGGTCCTATCGCGCGGCGTTAACGGCATGTGCCTGCCGCGCGGCTTGGTAATATCGCTTTTTACGGTGGCAATGATATTACTTTATTGACTGCCTACCCTAACAATAATCCATGACGGCTGTCAGTCAAATCGAGCATATTTTGACGGATAAGACAGGTGGGCGCACGGAAAGTTTTTGGTAGGGGCTTAGAACGTTAAATTGGATCTTTACCCGCCATTGGCATGGCGGGTAAAGCCTCAGGCTATGCTGTCGAGCAAATACTGGGGCAGCGCAAACGCGCCGACGTGCAATTCTGGATTGTAGTAGCGGGTTTTAATGCCGCTAGCCTTAAACCGAGTTTGCAGAGTACTTAGCTCCTGGGTGCGAGCGCTAGGCTCATTGCTAGCCCACGCAAAGGTCATGATGCCGCCGACATAGGTCGGTACTGCAGCTGTATAAAAAGCCGTGTCGCTAAATAAGGGCGACAAGCGCTTATGGCTGGTACTGACTTCGTCGGGTTGCATAAACGCAACGCCGTTCTGCGCGGCAAAAATTCCGCCAGGCTTCAGGCAGCGCTTGATCCCTTCGTAAAACGGCGAAGTGAATAGAACCTCGCCGGGACCGATAGGATCGGTGCTGTCTGACAAAATTACATCAAACTGGCGATCGCACTGCTTAACGAAATCGATACCGTCGCCAATCACAATTTCGGCGCGGGGATTTTCATAGGCCCCGGCAGAGTGATTGGGCAGGTATTTAACGCACATATCGATGACCGCTTGGTCTATTTCGACCTGCACGGCATTCTCTACTTCTGGGTGTTTAAGCACTTCGCGAAGCAGACCGCCGTCGCCGCCGCCAATAATAAGCACGCTTTTGGCATTGCCGTGGGCAAATAGCGGGGTGTGCGCCAGCATTTCATGATAAATGAATTCATCGCGCTCGGTCGTTTGAATAATACCGTCTAGCGCCATGACCCGGCCAAAGCTGCCGGATTCAAATATGATTAAATGCTGATGGTCGGTCTTGCTTTCAAACAAGACCTCGCGAACGCTAAAACCTTGGTGGTAGTCGCCGTGGAGGGTTTCGTTAAACCACTCAGACATCGTCCATTCTCCCGCGCAGGTTTTCGCCCACCTCAATACGAGTGGGTGAAAAGGCCTTTCGCAGGATCTCTACAGCCAATTCTGGTTTCGCATCGCCGCACATGAATACGTCAAAAGCAGCGTAATCGCGCTCTGGCCAAGTGTGCACACTTATGTGTGACTCAGCTAATACCGCAACGCCAGAAACTCCGCCATTTGGGGTGAAATGATGCATATGAATATGCAGCAGTGTTGCACCACATTCATTGACGCAGTCAATAAAAGCTTTTTCCATGCGGGGGAGTTCATCGAGGTGGGATGCGCCCCACAAGTCGATAATTAAATGGGTTCCAGCGTACGCTACGCCGTCACGAATAATAAGGTGGTCGAGATTTTCGTCGGACTGTGTAATCGGATTACACGTGGCAGCGCCGGCCTCCAAAGAAGGCATATGATCTAGGCTTTTCATTTAGCATAAATCCTCCGCATAGGTGAAAGAGCGGGCGATTTAAACGTGTTTTCCCTTAAATAGCAATAAAAAATCCTGTAAAAATCCCCTGACTGGCCTTATACCAAAGTCATTGACGGGCTTGGGGTTTTATCACTTTGTGACGCTGGCCTGAGGGGGGTAAATCAAGGCATAGTAGCGATCTGTTTGTGGAAACATATTAAAGGAAGCTGTGCCATGAGTATTTTTGATCGCTACCGCAAACCCGCCGCTATCCCTACTGCAGAGCAAGCGCTGCCTGGTCGCAGTGCAAAAATGCAGGTAGCGGCGAAACACACCGTATTAAAGACCTCGCTGCAAGGACCATTTCCCGAGGCTTATCAGCAGATCGTGTTTGGCCTTGGGTGCTTTTGGGGCGCAGAGCGCAAGTTTTGGCAGCAAACTGGGGTGTTTACCACCGCGGTTGGCTACTGCGGTGGGCACACGCCCAACCCGACCTACGAGGAAGTGTGTTCGGGGATGACGGGCCACAATGAGGTGGTGTTAGTGGTGTTTGATCCTGAACGCATTAGTGTGCAAAAGCTGCTGGCGGTGTTTTGGGAGAGTCACAACCCCACCGAAGGCATGCGCCAAGGCAATGATATTGGCACTCAATATCGCTCGGGAATTTACTGCTCAAATGAGGCTCAGCTGGCCTTGGCAAATGCCTCTGCCGAGCAATACCAACAAGCCTTAAGCAATGCGGGCTTGCCAGAAATTAGCACTGAAATAGTCATGGCTGGTGAGTTTTACTATGCCGAAGACTATCACCAGCAGTATTTAGACAAGAACCCAGGCGGCTATTGCGGCTTGGGTGGTACTGGGGTTAGTTGCCCGCTTTAGTAGTGGGAGACGCTGGATGGGAGACGAAAAACGCAAAAACACCGGTGCTTTGGTTTTTAGCGTCTCCCGTCTCCCGTCTAGTATTCAGCCTTTAATTACCCCGCCATTTCGTCTGATACAGATCATGGCGGCGGTCGCGCAAGTTCTGCACCGTACCGCTATTGCGCGCGACTCTTAATGCCTCTGGGCGTAAATCGGCAATGGCCACGGTTTCCACGTTGGGGGTGGTGTCGGCGGCAATGCCGTCACGGGCAAAGTGGAAGTCGCAGGGTGTGAGAATACAGCTCTGGGCGTATTGAATGTCCATGTTGGCGACATTAGGCAGGTTGCCCACATTGCCGGACATCACCACGTAGACCTGATTCTCGACTGCGCGTGCCTGACAGCAGTAACGCACGCGCAAATAGCTCTGGCGCTCGTCGGTGCAGAAGGGCACGAAGAGGATTTCTGCACCCTGGTCGACCAAGTGGCGAGACAGTTCGGGAAACTCTGAGTCGTAGCAAATTAACACACCGATTGGTCCGCAGTCGGTGTCAATCACTTGTAACTCATTGCCCCCTTCAATATTCCACCAATACACTTCGTTGGGGGTGGGGTGGATTTTGGCTTGTTCGTCTACGCGGCCGTCGCGATGAAATACGTAAGAGATATTTTCGACCCGGCCATTGGCCACCCGCGTGGGGTGAGAGCCGCCAATAATATTAATATTGTAACGAACCGCTAAATCTTGCATCGCTTCAACATAGCGAGGGGTGTATTTGGTCAATGCCTCTATAGATTGAATGGGCGTTAATTCCTGGTCTTCAATCGACAGTAATTGCAGGGTGATTAATTCGGGGAAGACCACGAAATCCCCTTTGTAGTCGGCAACCACGTCGACAAAATATTCAATAAACGACATGAATTCAGTGAAGGACTGCACGCGACGCTGCATATACTGCACGGTGCCGACTCGCACGGTGTCGGGTTGGCGGCCGCCGTGACGCTTGGTGTGGGCGGCTGCAGCGGCGGTTTCGACCTTGGGGTTGTGCCAGACCAAATGTACGCCATAGCCCAGTGAGTCTTTGTCGGCATTGAGGTAATTTGGTACGAGATCGAGTACTTCGAAATCGTTATGCAGCTGAAATGACAGTACTGGGTCTCGGGTTTTTTGGCTGACAACCGCTTCCAGATAGTTTTCTGCGCTGCCGTATTTTTTAATGCGTCGAGATAAGCTGGGCAGGCGGCCGACAAAGACAATGCCTTTTAGGCCCAAAGATTCGCAGAGCTTTTTACGGGCGTTATAGAGGCGTTGGCCAATGCGATAGCCGCGCACGCTGCTGTCTACGCAGACTTCCATGCCGTACATCCATTCGCCTTCGGGATCATGGCGGGTGCCGTAGCCATTTGCGGTGATTGCGGCCCAACTATGGGGTTTTAAACAGACGTCCCCACTAATTCGAAACGTGGCGCAGTAGCCGACGATGTCGTCTTCTAGGGTGACAACAAATTTACCTTCGCCAAAATTATTGAGCTGGCCGCGTAATTCAGCCCGCGTGTAGGGATCGATTCCGGTGCCGTCGTAAACCCGCTTAGACAGTGCGGCAATGGCGGGGATATCCTTAATCATTGCATTTCGGACCCGCAGGACTTTGCCTGTGGAGGCAATTTTTTTACCACCCGTGGTGTTTCTGGCCATTATATAAACTCTTGAATTGGGCTAGGGGAATTAGGCTTTGTTTTTACTGCTGGCGCTGCGTCGAACTGGGCCGGACTTTACGCCTTCCGCTTTGTTTGAGGTAGTGTTTGCGGCAGCGGTTTTTTCGGTATTTTTATCACTGTTTGTTTCACTGCTAGGTTTGTCGGCGGTGGTTTTGTCTGCTGATTTACGATTAGTGGCTAAACCACTCAATGATTTAAGCACCCGTGCCGACAGGTCTAGCGTTTTCATGCCTTCGGTAAAGGCGGTTTTAGCCATTTGCTGAACCATCTCGGTGTCGCCTTCGCCAATGCGTTTGTACACCGCATCCCATAATGGCTGGGCGTCCGGAAGGCCGACCAAGCGGCGCATTTCCTCTGGGCTTATTTCAACTTCGAGATGTATTTTCATATTCTGCTACCCCGCATTGTAAGCATTGAGTATGCCATCCGCAGTTGCCGGGTCAATCATTAGCGGCAAAAGCGGAGGTAATATTTAGTTATTAAGTTGGCTTAGCACATATTGCAGAATACCGCCGTGGCGGAAATAGCCCAGTTCTTCTTGGGTATCAATGCGAAGTCGGCCGAGTACCTCGTGGCGGCTGCCGTCGCTGCGAGACAGCACAATACGCACTGTTTGTTTCGGGCTAAGTTGTTCTTCACAGGGAATGATGTCGACTTGCTCGTCGCCTTTGAGGTCGAGCATTTCTCTGGGAATTTCCTTGTCGAATTCCACCGGCATAACGCCCATGCCAACGAGATTAGAGCGATGAATACGCTCAAAACTCTCGGCAATCACGGCTTTAACGCCAAGTAATAAGGTGCCCTTGGCGGCCCAGTCGCGACTTGAGCCGGTGCCGTATTGCTTGCCAGCGATAATGACGAGGGGCTTTTCGATCTCGAGGTATTTCGCGGCAGCTTTGAATATTGGCAGCACAGTTTGTCCGTCAGGTGCGAGTGTATAGCCACCTTCGCGGTCGACAAGCTTGTTATTGAGTCGCGTGTTGGCAAAGGTGCCTCGGCTCATCACTTCGTGGTTGCCGCGCCGAGAGCCGTAGGAGTTAAAATCGCTGGGCGCAATACCAATGCTTTGCAAATAGTGGCCCGCTGGGCTGTCAGTGGCAATTTTGCCTGCCGGTGAAATGTGGTCTGTGGTAATGGAGTCGCCGAAAACACCAAGAATGCGGGCGCTCCGCAAAACGGGAAATTCCTCGCCAGCAAGCTGTGGCTTGTCAAAAAAGCTGGGGCAGCGAATATAGCTTGAATCAACTTGCCAAGGATAAGTATCGCTCTTGTCAACCTCGATGGCTTGCCATTCCGCAGTGCCAAGATAGACGTCTTGATAGGCGTCGCGATACATCGCGCCGCTGACAATTTTGCGTATTTCGTGAATTTCAGCGGTGCTTGGCCACAGGTCTTTGAGAAATACCTCTACGCCTTTACTGTCGGTTGCGATGGCCTCTTCCTGCAAGTTGCGCAGGGTCGTGCCCGCGAGGGCATAGGCAACGACGAGTGGCGGCGAGGCTAACCAGCTCGCTTTGACCTGGGGGTGAATACGGCCGTCAAAGTTGCGGTTGCCAGACAATAGGGCGGAAACGACCATGTTCTTGCTGTCGATGGCTTTGGCGATGGGCTCGCGCAGCGGCCCAGAGTTGCCAATGCAGGTCGTACAGCCGTAGCCAACCAAATCAAAGCCTAGGGAATTGAGGTCGTCTTGTAAGCCGCTGTCAGCTAAATATTTACTGACGACTTTAGAGCCGGGGGCAAGGGAGGTTTTGACCCAGGGTTTTACTCGTAAACCGCGCTCGCGGGCTTTGCGGGCGACTAAGCCTGCCGCAATCATGACGTCAGGGTTTGAGGTGTTGGTGCAGCTGGTAATGGCGGCAATAACTACGTCGCCGTGGTGGAGCTTGAGTTTCATGTCCTCAATGTCGGCGGTTTCATTTAAATCACGCTCGCTGTCGGCTAAATAGTCGCGCATGGCATTGCCAAGATCGCTGACGGCGACTCGATCCTGCGGGCGGCTAGGCCCGGCTAAGCTTGGTTCAACGGTGTCTAAGTTCAGCGTTACACTGTGACTGAATACCGGGTAGTCGCCTGGGTTTCGCCATAGTCCTTGGGCTTTGCAATACTGCTCGGTAAGCGCGATGGTCTGCTCGGGCCTGCCCGTTAGCTTTAAGTAGGCAAGGGTGGCCTCGTCCACGGGGAAGTAGCCGCAGGTGGCGCCGTATTCTGGCGCCATATTGGCGATGGTGGCGCGATCAGCCACGCTGAGCTCGGCGAGACCGTCGCCAAAGAACTCAACGAATTTACCGACAACACCCTCGCGGCGCAGAATCTCTACCACGCTGAGCACTAGGTCGGTCGCGGTAACCCCTTCGCGGAGTTTGCCGCTGAGTTCAAAGCCGACAACGTCGGGAAGCATCATGGAATAAGGCTGTCCCAGCAGGGCAGCCTCGGCTTCAATACCGCCCACGCCCCAGCCAAGTACGCCTAAGCCATTGACCATGGGGGTGTGGCTGTCGGTGCCAAGGACGGTGTCGGGATAGGCCATTGTGCCGTCTTCGCTAACCCAGACCACTTGGGCTAAATATTCCAAGTTCACCTGGTGGCAGATGCCTGTGCCCGGCGGTACCACGTTGAAATTACGAAATGCCGATTGGCCCCACTTAAGGAAGCGATAGCGTTCTTCGTTACGCTCCATTTCTTTCGCTACGTTTTCGCCAAAGGCCTGTGGGGAGCCGTATTGGTCTACCGTTACCGAGTGGTCGATCACGAGGTGCACCGGAATTTGCGGATTGATGGCCGAGACATCGCCGCCGCGCTTGGCAACGGCGTCTCGCATAGCCGCCAAATCAACAATGGCAGGTACCCCTGTAAAGTCCTGCATTAATACGCGGGCCGGTGAAAAATTGAGGTCATCGCCACCGCTGGCGTTATCGAGCCAGCGCGAGAAGGCAACGATAATGTCGGCATTAATGGTTTTGCCGTCGAAATGGCGGAGTTGATTTTCAAGTAAAATCTTCAGAGATTTGGGCAGTTGGGCCAAGCGTTCGTCGCCCAATTTTTGCAAATCGTAATATTGGTAGCTCTGCTCGCCGCAAATCAGATCCGAGAGCAGGTGTTTTGTGGACTGCATGGGTGAACTCCTATGAGCTTAGTGGTATGTGCATCGCTTACCCTAGCACAGACAGCTGAAAAAGCAGGTTTCTCCCCTCGACAAAACGCAAAAAATGGGTGGAATGCGGTCTGTGGCGGTAACTGTTCAGGGTAAGGTCAGGTTTTCGGTAGTGCGGGAATATTACTTGATGTGTTATGGCGCCATTTTTCTAGTGAATTATTGATCTTGCTGTGCTGTAATCGGTTTCGATCTCGGGGTGTCGGCCCCGCTTAAGACCGGCACCTCGCTACCCAATAAATATAAATTAAGGGGGCGAATTGAAAGTTACTAATGTTAGCGACGCCGAGTATTTTCACAAGGTTGTCGATTGCCAGTATGCCTGCCCAGCCCACACGCCGGTGCCAGAATATATTCGTTTAATTGCCGCGCAGCGTTATACCGACGCTTATATGATTAACTGGGAATCCAATGTATTTCCTGGTGTCCTGGGTCGCACCTGTGATCGGCCCTGCGAGCCTGCGTGCCGACGGGGGCGGGTTGAAGATGAACCCGTTGCCATTTGCCGTTTGAAGCGAGTGGCAGCAGACAATAAGGGTGACATCAGTGCGTTAATGCCGATCATTCCCAAGAAAAAAAATGGTAAACGCATTGCCTTAATTGGCGCTGGGCCAGCCGCGCTCACTGTGGCTAGGGACCTAATGCCGCTCGGTTATAGTATCGATTTATATGACGATCAGCGCGCTGGCGGCGGCTTTATGCGCAGCCAAATTCCCGCGTTTCGCCTCCCGGAAGAAGTGCTCAACGAAGAGGTCGATCGCATCCTCGATATGGGGGTGCTCACCCATTTCAATCATTATGTCGACAGCTTAAAAGCGCTACTAGATAAAGACTATGACGCGGTGTTTGTCGGCAGCGGTGCCCCCCGTGGCCGCGATCTCGATATCCCCGGTCGGCAAGAAGCCGCGGCCAATATCCACATTGGTATTGATTGGTTGTCGAGTGTTGCCTTTGAACATATTGATACGATCGGCAAGCGCGTAATCGTTTTGGGCGGTGGTAATACTGCGATGGATTGCTGTCGCACAGCCCGACGCGTGGGCGGTGACGAGGTTAAGGTGGTGGTGCGTAGCCCCTTTGCTGAAATGAAGGCCTCGCCTTGGGAGAAAGAAGACGCCCAGCACGAAGGCATACCGATTTTAGATAACCATGTTCCTAAGGAGTTTATTCTCGAAGAGGGCCGCTTAGTGGCCATGGCTTTCGATAAAGTGAAAGCGGTTTACGACGCCAACGGTAAGCGAAGTTTGGTGTCGACCGGTGAAAAGCCGGTGGTTTTGCCCTGTGATGATGTGCTCATTGCTATCGGTCAGGAAAACTCCTTCCCGTGGATAGAGCGCAATATTGATATTGAATTTGGTAAATGGGATATGCCGGTGGTTGATGAAACCACCTTCCAGTCTAGCAATCCCAAAGTTTTTTTTGGTGGCGATGCCGCCTTTGGCCCGCAGAATGTCATTACCGCCGTGGCCCACGGCCACCAAGCCGCCATCTCAATAGACCTGTTTTGTCAGGGCGAATCGGTCGCCAAGCGGCCGCCACCGGGTGTCACCCTAGTCAGTCAGAAAATGGGTATTCACGAGTGGAGTTACGACAGTGAGGTGGCGACGGATGTTCGCTACCACGTGCCGCAAGCCGAGCTAGAAAAATCCCTCAGTAATCGCAAGCTGGAAGTAGAGTTGGGCTTTGACGCCGCCACGGCCTTTCACGAGGCCCAGCGCTGCCTAAACTGTGACGCGCAAACGGTGTTCACCGAAAAACTCTGTATTGAATGTGATGCCTGTGTCGACATTTGCCCCACCGACTGCCTGAGTATTGTGGTCAACGATGTCGACGAGGCCGAGCTGCGTCAAAAACTGAAAATGCCAGCTAAAAATACTGAGCAAGACATTTATGTGTCCGCCGATTTAGCCACTGGCCGCGCCATGATTAAGGACGAAGATATGTGTTTGCACTGCGGGCTGTGTGCCGAACGCTGCCCAACGGCGGCGTGGGATATGCAGAAATTCTATTACACAGTGAGCAAAGCAGGGCAGGGCGTCTGAGATGAAACAGATCGAAGCAGTAAACGACTTTGTCATTAAATTCGCTAATGTAAACGGCACCGGCTCTGCCAGTGCCAATAATATGTTTGCCAAGGCGGTATTCCGCATGGGCTTGCCGGTAAGCCCTAAGAATATCTTTCCCTCAAATATTCAGGGGCTACCCACATGGTATGAGGTGCGGGTTAGCGAAAAGGGCTACCTCGGCCGCCGTGGCGGTATCGACATGATGGTGGGTATGAATGCCCAGAGCATGGCCAAAGATATTCAGGAAGTGGAGAGCGGGGGCTATTTCTTTTATGACTCCAGCAAGCCCCTCGATTTGCGGATGATGCGCAACGATATTCATTTTATTGGTGTACCCCTCAAAGACTTGTGTCAGCGGGAATTTAGCGATGCTCGCCAGCAACAACTCTTTCGCAATGTGATTTATGTCGGCGCTCTAGCTGCGCTGTTAGATATTGAATTTGATGTGCTTACTGATCTAGTGTCAGATCAGTTTCGCGGCAAAGAAAAGCTGATTACGCCTAATGTGCGGGCTTTGGAGCTAGGTTACCACTACGCCAGCGAGCATTATTCTTGTCCACTCGGTATTCGCCTAGAACGCCGTGATGCCGTCGGTGACCAAATTCTCATTGATGGCAATACGGCGGCCGGACTTGGCGCAATATACGGCGGCGCTACGGTGGCGGCGTGGTACCCCATTACGCCATCGACCTCGGTGGTCGATGGCTTTGATAAATACTGTAAACGCCTGCGGATTGACCCCGGCAGCGGCAATAAAAATTACGCTATTGTGCAGGCAGAGGATGAGCTGGCGGCGATTGGCATGGTGATTGGCGCTAGCTGGAATGGCGCACGGGCCTTTACCGCTACCAGCGGCCCCGGTATTTCCCTAATGAGCGAGTTCTTGGGCTTGGCCTATTTTGCCGAGATTCCCACTGTGCTAATCGATGTTCAGCGCGCAGGGCCATCAACAGGCATGCCAACCCGCACCCAGCAATCGGATATTTTGGCCTGCGCCTACGCCTCTCACGGCGATACCAAGCATGTATTATTATTTCCTGCCACACCCCGCGAATGCTTTGAAATGACGGCAGAGGCTTTTGATCTGGCCGAGTCATTGCAGACGCCGGTCATCATGCTCACCGATTTGGATTTGGGCATGAACGACACCATGTCGCCGCCACTGATTTGGGACGATAAGCGTGAGTACCAGCGCGGCAAGGTGTTTACCGAAGCGCAATTAGAAGCGATGAGTGAGCGCTTTGGTCGTTATCTTGATATCGACGACGACGGCATTCCCTATCGAACTTATCCTGGAACACACCCTAGTAAAGGCGCGTTTTTTACCCGGGGAACGTCTCGTGATGAATATGCGGTGTATACCGAAGACGGTGACGCCTACGAGAAAAATATGCAGCGCCTACTCAAAAAATGGGATACCGCCAAGCAGCGTGTGCCCGCGCCAGAATTAATTAAAGCGGGGCAGGGCAGCAGCATTGGGGTTATTCATTTTGGCACTAGCCGTGATGCGACCCTTGAAGCGATTGATAGCCTAAAGGCAGAAGGTGTCGCGATTGACACCCTGCGCCTGCGAGGCTTTCCTTTTAGCAAAACCGTCGATGCCTTTATTGAAGAGCATGCAACGGTGTTCTTAGTTGAGCAAAATCGTGACGCCCAAATGCGCACCTTACTGGTGAACGAATGCCTGATTTCACCGCGACAGCTTATTCCGATTTTAAATTACAACGGTACCCCCATTACCGCGAAGCAAATTCGCGGCGAAATATTGACGGCTGTACGCAGTGACAATGTGCGGCCCTTGCGTAAACAGCGCGCAGCAAAGGAGTCTGTGTAATGACTTATATTCGTCCCGCCTTTCGTCACCCGGATTTACCGCGCAATGCACTGGGCTTTACCCGTAAAGATTACGAAGGTGCTATCTCTACCCTGTGCGCTGGTTGTGGTCACGACTCGATTAGCGCGGCTATTGTGCAAGCTTGCTTTGAATTGGCACTGCCGCCACATAAAGTCGCTAAGTTGTCAGGTATTGGCTGCTCCTCGAAGACACCGACTTATTTTTTGGGCAATTCCCACGGCTTTAATTCGGTACATGGCCGTATGCCCTCGGTGGCAACCGGCGCTAACTTAGCAAATAGAGAGTTAATTTATATTGGCGTATCTGGCGACGGCGACACGGCATCTATTGGCATGGGCCAATTTACCCACGTGGTGCGCCGCAATTTAAATATGATGTACGTGGTCGAGAATAATGGCTGCTATGGTTTGACCAAGGGGCAGGACTCCGCCACCGCAGATATTGGTTCGGCGAGTAAAAAAGGCGAGCCAAATCACTTTGAGCCCATCGATTTGGCAAGTGTGGCGTTGCAGCTAGGAGCGACTTTTGTCGCTCGGAGTTTTTCTGGTGATCGCGCGCAATTGGTACCCCTTGTTAAGGCGGCAATTAGTCATCGGGGCTTTGCTTTTATCGACGTGATTTCTCCCTGTGTCACCTTTAATAACAACCCTAAATCCACGAAGGGCTACGAGCATGTGCGCGAGCACTTAGCCGCGACGGGTACGGTTGATTTTGTGCCCTTTAAAGAAGAGATTTCAGCAGACTACGAGCAAGGCCAATCTAAAGAAGTGACTTTGCACGACGGCTCGGTGGTGCACTTGCATAAAGCTGACCCTGCGTTAGATATTACCAGCCGTCGCTCAGCGTTGCGCTTGATTAAAGATTACAAAGCTAAAGATCAAATCCTCACCGGCTTATTGTATATGGATGAAGACTCTCAAGACTTACACGAGATTCTCGGTACTAGCAAAACGCCGTTGCGGGATTTGGGCGCGGCGGAGCTGTGCCCTGGTCGCAAAGTCTTGGATAAATTGAATGAGAGTTGGCGCTAAATAAGTGCCATTTTTACTCAGTTTTACTAGCGAGTAAGCAAGCGGCGAATTCGTCCCATTTTTGCAGATTCTTCGTCGCGGCGGTCTAGTAAGGGCGGTATCATTTCATTAATCGCACCGGCGACCTGTTCTCTGAGGCTAACCGTGGTTTTTTGTGCGAGCCGCTTGCCCTTGTATTTGCTTAGGTCGAGGGGCGGGGCAAACTGGATATAGCATTTTTGGGGTTTCGGGATCAATGTGCCGAATACGCCTACAGGCACGGGCCCGAATAAGTCGCTCCGAGTATTCTCAGTGATAATCCCCAATCGCTTCAACGCGCGGCCAATCGCCGTGTTGGGAAGATCCCGGCCTTCAATTAAATGACCGTAAAACTCTTCTGGGCCGACAATAGCCGTGGGCACAATGGTGTAGCCGTGCTTAGCGGCTAGCTTGATAAAGCCATAACGCTCTTTCCAGAGGAGTTTGTATTTATCTTCAGCTGACTTGGTTGCTTCGTGGGCGCCGCCGGGAAACACCAGTAAATCGCTGCCGTTTTCCATTAGCGCCGTACATACATCAGGGTGGCCAATAACAATCCCGTTGTTGAGTAGCAGACTCTCATTGAGCGAGTTCCACAAGAATTTATCGCTGAGTGGCCGTAAAAAACGCTTTTGCTCGGTTAGCATCGGCAGGCCAATAATTGGGCCGTCTACCGCGTACATGGCGTGATTGGCAATAAATAGGCACGGTTGTTTGGGGATGTTGTCCGTGGCGATAAGTGTGGGCTCGAACATCCGCTTAATGACTTTGTCTACAAGCCTAACCATGCGTGACGCTGGGGGCTTAACTTGTAGAGCCTTTTCAATATAGCGAACAAGATCATCGCCGCTGTAGGGTACGGCGGTTTTATCGGTAAAGGCCATGGGGTGATCCTGCTGCATATTAATGGACGCGCATTTTAGCAGAGCGGGGAAATGAATAGAAATTTAGTGGGGCAAGCTACAACGGCTGGCTTTGAATAGAAGAGGGCTTGTTTAGGCTCCGACATTGTCAACTAAGACAAATTCGCAGTAGCGCTTTAACGAGCTTAGTGACTTTTTGATGTCGACAACGTCGGGGGTGACCAGCCACTGGTAAATAAGGCCGTAAATGCGGCTATCCGGTCGCCAATGTACTGGCTGTGGAAGATCCATTAGAGGTCTTAGATGTTCCGTTTTATATTATGGAATACCTCGCTGGCGAGGTGATAACCGACTTCACACCGGACGCCTTAGCGATACCTGCCCAGCGTCAATTCATGGCGGAAACCTTAGTCGATACGCTTGTTGCGCTGCACAAAGTAGATTGGCGCGCCCGAGGTTTAGAGGGATTGGTAAACCAGACGGCTTTAATGCTCGGCATTTTAAACGTATTAAGTCGTTGATCCCCGACGATGTAAATTTGTCCCCCGCATTCGCTGAGTTGTCCCAGTGGCTTGCTACGAACATTCCAATAGAGTCCGATGCCTGTATTGTGCACAACGATTTCCGCATTGGTAATGTGATGTGGAAAGCGACGGGGCCGACTCAGCTCCTTACCGTATTAGACTGGGAGTTAGCAACCCTTGGCGATCCGCTATTCGACCTTGCCTATTTTATTAACTGCTATCCCGGCCATGGAATTCCCCGCACCCCAACCCAAGACTTGGCCGCCGCGGTATTGGAAGACGGTTACTTAGAACCCGCTGATTTAATCGCACGTTACGTGGTGGGCCGCGGCCGCGATGTGTCGAATGTAAAATGGAATCAAGTATTCGTCGATTGGAAACTGGCAATATTGTACGAATATTCTCGGCTTCGCGGTGGCGATGATTATTATCAGCAAGGGGGATTAGTGGAAAGGTTTCTGCATGCAGCGCTTCGTCACATTGCCTCTTGAACCTTCTGTTAGGAATTGTATTGGGAAATAATTGATAGTGTCGTTTTTATGAGGCGTTTAAAACGGTATTGTGTCTGTGCCAAATTATTCTAATGCAAACGATACTTGAAATAGAAGGAATGTAGAAATGACAAGCGATGACAAAATTCCAGCTGGCTTTCACTTGGTTGACGCAGCCCCCGGTTTTGATGTGCACATGGGCAATATTTATATAAAGCAAGTAGGTGAAAAGAAGGTGCTGGGATTCCGGGTCCAAGATTACCATCTCAATAAGGCAGGCACCTGCCACGGCGGCGTCCTTACCTACCTTGCCGATATGCAGCTCGTTGCGGTGCAAGATCAAATAAGCAGCAATAACTTCCATTTTCCGACTAAAAATTTGGATATTGATTTTATTGCGCCAGTGCCTCGCGGCGCTTGGCTAGAAATTGAGGCAGATTTAGTCAGGGAAACCAAGGGTACCTTGTATTCCCACGCCGTAATGAAAGTAGATGATCGCATCGTGGTTCGCACCACGGCCTGCTACCACATTGCGCAATAGTAAAAATCGTAGATAACTATTAATAAAGATAATATGTGGAGTTGTGATGATTCATGAAAGCGCTAATATAAGATCTGACGGCTATATTAATAGTCGCTACCGCTATTACGCCTTAGCGCTGCTAACAACGTCCTATATGTTTAACTTTGTCGATAGGCAAATACTGTCGATTTTGCAAGAGCCGACTTAGGCTGATCAGATACCCAGCTCGGTTTGTTGACGGGCTTTGCCTTTGCGGTTTTTTATATTGTGGTGGGCCTGCCTATTGCGCGCTGTGCAGATAGAAGCAACCGCAGAAACATCGTTACGTATTCCGTTGGCCTGTGGAGCATGATGACCGCCGCCCGCGGGCTGGCGCAAAATTACTGGCAATTGATGCTGGCGAGAATTGGTGTAGGTGTGGGCGAGGCAGGTAGAAGTCCGCCAAGCCATTCAATGATCTCAGATATCTTCCCCATGAAAGAGCTGGCAACCGCCATCGCGACCTACAATAGCGGCATGCTGGTCGGCTTCTTAATGGGCGGTTGGATTCAGGAGTATTTCGGCTGGCGCATCGCCTTAATGGCTGTAGTTATTCCCGGCATTTTTTTTGCCTCGGTCATTAAATTTACGCTGAAAGAGCCCCAGCCCCAGCGGCAGCTGGTTAATTTGGCATGACGACTTTGTCTAAAAGTTGTCAGCCTATCGACGAGTCTGCATGTTATAAGAACAGACGCCCTATAAGTGTTGATACCGCGGTCTCTGTTTTCAAAATACGCGGGCCAAGGCTAAAGCTCTGCATACCGGCTGCGATAAGTTTTTCACACTCGTAGGGAATAAAGCCGCCTTCGGGGCCAATGGCGAGTAGGCAGTTCTGTTTAACGGCCTGCGGCGGGCCTTGCTCCGCATAGGGGTGGGCGAGTAAGCCTAATTTATCACTAAGCAGGCTTGGCAGTTCGTCTTCGACAAAGGGCTTGAAGCGGGTTGCTCGGCGCAAACTTGGCAACACCGTATCACCCGCCTGTTCTAACCCTTCCAGCATCGCACTGTGCAGAGTTTCGTCGCTAACGAGGGGGCTCTGCCAATAGCTTTTTTCCACGCGATAGCTGTTTAACAGAATGATTTCGGCTACGCCTAATTCGGTGGCGGCGCGGATGATTCGCCTGGCCATCTTGGGGCGGGGTAAAGCGAGAAGCAGTGTTAGCGGCAGTTTTGCCGGTGGCGGGGTGTGCAGTTCAAATTCAAGGCTAAGCCCATTGTCACTCAACGCAGTGATGGTGGCGTTGCCAGTGAGGCCGTTTAGTAAACCGATTTTGAGGCTGTCGCCAATTGCGGCGCGCAGCACAGTGCGAATATGTGCTGCGCGGGCATCGTTTAGCGTTACGTGATTGGAATCGGCGCCTAAGTCCTCAGGCTGCAGTAGCAGCAGATTCATTAAGCGGGTTCAGCCCACAGATCGTAGTCGTCGGAGTCGATGATGTTTACCACCAAGGCGTCGCCGGGTTTGACGTCGGTGAAGCCGTCTAGGTAAACCTTGCCGTCGATCTCGGGGGCGTCGGCCACGCTGCGGCCAATAGCGCCTTCTTCATCGACGGTGTCGATAAGAATTTCCTGCTGAGTGCCAATTTTGGCGCGTAGGCGCTCGGCGGAAATCTCTTGGGCGACCACCATAAAGCGCTGCCAGCGGTCTTTTTTAACATCGTCGGGAACGTGGTCTTCTAAGTCGTTGGCGGTGGCGCCTTCAACTGGCGAGTATTCAAAGCAGCCCACGCGGTCGAGTTGGGCTTCTTTTAACCAATCCAGCAAAATTTGGAAGTCTTCCTCGGTCTCGCCGGGGAAGCCGACAATAAAGGTTGAGCGAATTACTAGATCAGGACAGATTTCCCGCCATTTTTTAATGCGATCGAGAGTCTTTTCCTGATGCGCGGGGCGTTTCATGGCCTTTAGCACTTTGGGGCTGGCGTGCTGAAAGGGAATGTCCAGATAGGGCAGAATTTTGCCCTCGGCCATTAGCGGAATGACATTATCGACATGGGGGTAGGGGTAAACATAGTGCAAGCGTACCCACACGCCCATTTCGCCCAGTGCCTCGCACAGCTCTAGCATGCGGGTTTTAATCGGCTGACCATTCCAGAAATCGAGTTTGTACTTGGTGTCTAGGCCGTAAGCGCTGGTGTCTTGGGAAACCACCAGAATCTCGCGCACACCGGCATCAACCAGGCGCTTGGCTTCTTCGAGCACGCTGCCAATAGGGCGGCTAACCAGATCGCCGCGCATCGACGGAATAATGCAGAAGCTGCAACGATGGTTACAGCCTTCGGAGATTTTTAAATAGGCGTAGTGGCGAGGTGTGAGTTTAATGCCCTGGGGCGGTACTAAATCGACAAAGGGGTCGTGGTTTTGCACTGGCGGTGCCCATTCGTGTACCGCGCCAACCACTTCTTCGTAAGCGGCAGGGCCGCTAACCGCCAAGACATTGGGGTGTACGGCGCGAATTTTGGCGTCGTCGCCCATGCAACCGGTGACAATTACCTTGCCGTTTGCCTTCAGGGCTTCACCAATGGCGTCGAGTGATTCTTGTTTAGCGCTGTCGATAAAACCACAGGTATTGACCACCACCACGTCGGCATCGTCATAGCTGGGCACAATATCGTAGCCCTCCATGCGCAGTTGGGTGAGAATACGCTCGGAGTCCACTAGCGCTTTGGGGCAGCCTAAACTCACGAAACCGACTTTGGGATTGGTCATAGAAACCTCTGAAATGCTTTAAGCGGCGCATTTTACCGGATTGGGGGGCTGGCGCCTATGTTTCTGTGATTAGTGGCGCGGAATCGTGGCTGGAGGTCATCCGACGTCTGACGTCGGACGGGAACTCCGCAATAGCACCACAGTCAATCTTACACAGCACGGAGCACCCACATGACACCAGCCATTAACCTCGCCAAAAAGCATAAAATTGCCCACACCGTGCATGAGTATAGTCATGACCCGGCCAGTCATTCTTATGGTCTTGAGGCGGTTGAGAAACTGGGCTTGAATCCGGCGCAGGTGTTTAAAACCTTGGTTGTGGCTCAAGAGCCTAAAGGTTTGGCGGTTGCGGTGGTGCCGGTGGCGGGGCAGTTAAACTTAAAGGCCATGGCTAAAGCCTTAAAGGTGAAGAAGGTCGCGATGGCGGCGCCGACGGATGTTGAGCGCTCCAGCGGCTATGTGCTGGGTGGGGTGAGCCCGCTGGGGCAGAAACGGCAATTGCCGACGGTAGTCGACGAGTCAGCGGCGGGGTTGACGACGATTTTTGTGAGTGCCGGACGGCGGGGGCTGGAGATCGAATTAGCAACACAGGATCTATTGGGTTTGACCAGCGGTCTGTTGGCGCCTATAGCGCAGTTAGATTAATCTGTAATAGCAAGGAGTTGGTTGTGAATAGCAATAATGAAAATAGTAAAAGTGCAGTGATTTTGGGGCTGGCATTGGTATTGGGCTTGTCTGCCTTTGGCTTATTAATGGGTAAGGCAGCCGTCGATTACCGCCAATTTGAGCGGAGTGTGGCGGTAAAGGGCTTGTCTGAGCGGGAATACCCAGCCGACGTGGTGATTTGGCCAATTCTGTTCACCGAAGCCAATAACGATCTTCCCAAACTTTATACCTTACTAGACCAGCGCATTGCGACGATTCAAGATTTTTTGCTGGAGAAAGGCTTTAAACCTGAGGAAATTACCGTGTCGACCCCGGCAATCACTGATAAGTCAGCCCAGCAATACGGCGGCAATGTTAATGCGGAGTTCCGTTATACCGCCGAGCAGACGGTAACGGTTTATTCTAGCGATATTGAGCGAGTGCGCGCGGTGAGCAAGCAGCTATCAGCACTGGGTAAGCAGGGTATTGCCTTTACCGGCAATCATTATCAAGCGCAAACCGAGTATTTATTTACCCGTTTAAACGAGATTAAGCCCGCGATGATTGAAGAGGCGACCCGTGAAGCGCGGGTAGTGGCTGAGAAATTTGCCGCCGATTCTGATAGTGTTTTGGGTAAGATTAAACGCGCCTCACAGGGGCAGTTCACCATTGAAGATCGCGACAAAAATAATCCGCATGTTAAAAAAGTGCGGGTAGTCTCTACGGTGGAGTATTATTTGTCTGACTGAGTATGTAGCTATAAAAGTGAAGAGGTGATGGAATGCAGGGCTTGTGTGTTTTAGGAAAACCGGCTTTGAGCTTAACGAAAATTGCATTCATGGGAATGCTTTTATTCGTTGGCGGCGCATCGCTAATGGTGCGCGCCGATGCCTTGGCACAGGAGGGTGCATTAACACCAGAATCGAGTGCAGAGAAGCAGTCTTTTAGTGACGATGCGTGGCGGCGTGCCTATGCAGAGCAGCACGATGTCATGCTTGTTCGCTTAAACGGTCTAAGTCCTGCGGGCTTTAAAGCAGGATTAACCTCTAGCGCTGGCCAGAAAAGATTTAATAGTGACCGCCCGGTGTTTGGGGTTTTACCGCCGTACACGAAAATTGCGAGTGAAAAGCCCGTAGAACTGTCTGATTTTGGCCAAGGTATGATTGAGCTGGAAATGGCTTTCCGCTTAAAGCAAACCGTGAACAATGAAATTGCTGATATTGCGAATTTAAAAGCACTGATTGCCGACGTTGCGCCTGCATTTGAATTGCCGGATCTGGGGCTATTGCGCAGTCCCGCCGAGGGGGCTTTAGGTATTGTGCGCGCAAATGCGGCAGCACACAGTTTTGTCGTTGGCGAGGCAAAAGCGCTACAGAGCTTGGCGTCCACTAAGAGCTTTGATATCGACACCTTCGCCGTTAAGCTGAGTTGCAATAATGACGTGATATTGTCTGCGGTCAGTGGCGATATACTGGGCGGTCAGTGGCAGAATTTACTGGCTTTAATTAACGACCGAGTGGCGCAGGGCTGGGTTATTTATCCAGATCAGTGGCTATTGACCGGTGCTATTGGTCAAATGTTGCCGCTGCAGGCGGGGCGCTGCGAAGGTGAAATTACCGGCTTAGGTAACTTGGCAATCAACGTTCTGCCTTAAATAAGCTATCGCCCTCGCTTTGGATAAAGGTTGTTTATAGCGGCGCTTAGGCCTCCAAGGTGCTTGAGCCACAATAATGCCTAACCGGCAGACCGTTATTGCGCAATGCGCTCAGCAACTCTCGGCTATCGTCTTTATTTAAAAAGTCACCAATACTCACGCACTCGCCGCAATGGCTAATACTGATTTGCAAAGGATCCCATGGGTGGGGGAGAACGGTGACTAAGACAAAGCTGGTCTGTCTTGGCCACTGCCAATGATGCTCGCAGCGGTGATGGCCAACGTCAATGCACAGGTTTTGCGGGTCAAGACTGACAATTTCCCGGACTTGCAGCTTGCGGAACACCGCAGCCAGTACCAGCCACAATAGCAGCATTTCTAGCCCGATAAACGGTAGTACCAACCAAGCGCCACTGGCGGCAAAGCATATGCCAAGTGCAGCATTAAACAGCATGACGGTCTGAATGATACGCCGGTTTTCCGACCAGTCTGCCGAGCAATTGGGGCGTAGGATAATCTCTGAACCCTGCTCTTTATTGCGGATATCAATCATAGCGAAGTCTCCCTTGCTATCTTGAGTTTAGCAGCAGATTTGGGAAAAACCGCAAATCGTAGAATCCGGCGTCGTTACGGAATGCGAATTAGGCTTTGCGGTATACCATTAAGGCATTATGGGTAGGATCGCCACTTTGATAAAGTCGACGGCCATCCCCCAAAAAGCCAGCATTACTCAGCCACTTGTCCAAGAAATTTAAACTGTAAAAATGGCGCAATTCAGCGGCGTTGTAGGCCCAGCTTTCATTGGTGCCCATATTGAATACATCGTGAGCGAGGCCAACCACCGCCCGCATTTTGGTGTTGCGGGCGTCGTGGTCGCGAATCACTAAATAGGCGCCGGATTTCATTGCATCGCGAATCGAACTTAAAAATTCCTCCCGCAGTGGAATTGGGCAATGATGTAGGCCGATAAACACGGTGACTAAATCTAGGGAGTCATTGGCGATGTGTTTGCCAATATCTGGGCGGTAATCTGCCAAGGGAATATAAGGGCCGGCTTGCCATATTTGATTGCGATCAACCATGTCGCTCAAGGAATAGCTCGGCGCTTTTTCGGCAAGAAAATAGCGTTCGCCAACAATATTGAAGTCTTCTTCGAGTGCGTCAATATAGCGGCCGGTTGAACCAATCTCTAAATAGCCTTCGTAGCGACGACTGTTATCCAATAATTGCAGCGTTTGTGCGGCCATTGTTATTTTTTGTTTGTTTAAAGCCGGTAGCGCAAATGTTAATTCGCCAAGAAACGGCTTAATATCTGTCAACTTGTTTTGCAGCTGGCAATACACATTTTCGTCGGAGTTATAAACTTCGGCGGCGGCCTGAATTAATTGATGAAGCTGCTGTTCTGGGTATAGATGGAAGACATTGACCAGGAAGGCAAAAAATTCTTCGCGAAGTTGGGGGTTGCGGTAAATATAAGCAAAGTTGCCAGCGCCAACATCATTATTGGACGGTGCGGGGGCCGCTGGCGAAATGCTGATGACCGGCGCTTGACCCAATGCGGGGGTAGCGACAACCGTGCCGAGCAAACCCAAAAATTGGATAAATTGGCGTCGCGATACGGGTTTTATTGTTGTTTTTTTCATTACGCTCAACTCATTTACAAATTTGGAGTTTAGGCCTTGTACAAGCTAAAAGGATCCAGGTTCAATCGCGTTAATCCAGTACAATTACTTTGGCGGGTATTCCGCGTTCTGGCAAGTATTCTTATCTTGTTGATAGTCGTTTTGGCTGTAAGCACTACGGTGACGGTATTACGCAGCGGTGACGATAATTTTGTGCCGCCGGTATTACCGCTTACCGTTAACGACGTTAGTAAATTAAATGCAGTGCGGGTAGGGCAGGTGATTCGCCCCGAGTCAATTGCGGAAGTGCAGGCCGCGCTGGCGTCAACAACGGGCCGTGTTTCCATTGGTGGTGGTCGCTTTAGCCAAGGCGGTCAGACCGCATATCCAAACAGTGTTCACCTAGATATGCGCAGCTTTAATAAGGTGCTGAATATAGACACTGCCGCTAAAACAGTTACTGTTCAGCCGGGTATCCGGTGGCGGGACCTGCAAGCCGCGATTGATCCGCATAATTTGGCCATTAAAATCATGCAAACCTACGCCAATTTCACGGTGGGTGGCTCGCTAAGTGTCAATGTTCACGGCCGCTATATTGGTGAGGGGCCGCTGGTGGGTTCAGTGTTGGGATTAAAATTACTGCTCGCCGATGGCAGCGTAATAGATGCTTCGCCGGATACCAATGCAGATATTTTTTACGGCGCCATAGGCGGGTACGGCGGTTTAGGCGTGATTGTCGAGGCGACGCTACAGCTCGAAGACAATATTGCTGTAGAGCGTCGCGTGCGAGTAATGGCTACCGAAGACTATGCCCAGTACTTTCGCGACAATGTGCGCGACAACAGCGATGTGGTTTTTCACAACGCCGATATTTACCCTCCGCACTACAATCGTCTGCGCGACGTGAGCTGGCTTGCGACGGATAAATCGCCTACGGTTGCCGAGCGATTAATCCCCGAAGATAAAGACTATTACTGGCAGGTTAAAGCGGCGGAGTTTGTTGCTAGCTCCAACTTTGGGAAATGGACACGCGAACACATCATTGACCCAGTTTGGTATTACCCCGAGCGGGTTGAGTGGCGAAATTACGAGGCCAGTTACGACGTCGCTGAATTGGAGCCCAAAGATCGTTCGGAATACAGTTATGGCCTGCGCGAATATTTTGTACCGGTAGAGCGTTTTGAGGAATTTCACGCACAGATGCGGGATATTTTTCAGCGCAATAAAGCCAATATTATCAACGTCAGCGTTCGTCATGCCAAGGCTGATCCCAATACCATACTCAACTGGGCTAAAACCGAGGTTTTTGCGTTTGTTGTGTATTACCGCCAAGGCACTGACGCCGCCGCAAAGGAAGCGGTGAGTGTGTGGAGCAGCGAGATGATCGACGCGGCGATTAGTTTGGGCGGCGCCTATTATTTGCCGTATCAGCTGCAGGCTAGCCCGGAACAATTTCTGGCTGCCTACCCCAAGGCGCCAGACTATTTTGCACTCAAGCGTCGCTTAGACCCAAACAACCGCTTTGTGAATTTACTTTGGGCAAAATATTACCCTAAAAATCGGGATTTACTGGCGCAAAGTAAAATAGATTTAGGTAATTATTATCGCAACGAAGAACAAACTTTTCTGACGATCCCAGAATGGTATTTAGTATTCCAGCCCAAAGAATATGCCGATTATTTAGCGCAGGGCCGCGACCCTAGCAATTTCCCTTTTTACGAAAGCATTGAGGAGTATTGGGTACTTTACGATAGGGCCATTGCCATTAGTCGGCAGAATTACCCAGCGAATACGGAATACCGCACCATGTTGCGGGTTATTGGTATTAGCACAACATTAGAATATTTAGCCAAGGGCGCGTATGAGGGCAGCATCGGCCGCTTCACCCGCTGGACCGCGAGTGGTGAAGACACCCAGGAAGATAAGCTTATCCAGCAGGCCCACCGCGCATACAGTGAACTTATTTATGACGAGCCGTGGTATGAGTTTGATTTTGCAGGCTGGCGGGATCGGCTCTGGGCGGAAACCAGTTGGTGGGGCGATCATCCCCTGCGTAAATGGGAGCGCAAGTTATTCTTTAGTGCTGAGTTTGGTTTGAAATCACTGTACGCCAAAGCCATTAAATACGCCGCCCAATCCACTTATGGCGAAACAGATAAACGGATTTACCTTACGGCTCAACGTGTGATCAGCAATAGTATTCGATTGCCGAAAGAACCTGATGGCGTCGAGATGCTTGCCGGGGGTGGCGACGACTTTTTAATGTCTGTACCCCGCTGGGGCGGTTTTACCAAAACAATGCCACGCTTTGCACCTGACGAGTGGGCCATCACTGATATTTCTGGCAATCATCAGATTGTTGTTTCACTGCTTGGCGCCGCTGGAACCGACATATCGAGCTTAGAGGGTAGTGAGTTATTTCGATCGGTATTGGTGTCGGATGATGAGCGTGAGCGTATTTTTGTTCTCGTTGCGGTGGTTGAATTAACGCAATTTTTGGCGGATGTCAGTAGTAAAGAGAACGGCCAAGAACTTGAACTAGAACATATATTTGATTACTAGGGTTCTTGGCCACTTTGACGTGCGGCGTGGTTCGCATTTGGCCGAACCTGAAATTGGCGTTTTCCTAACACTGGGTCTAAGCTTTAAGCCCCTGCCGATAGTTTGGAAGTGCGCCATGAAACGCCAAATTCTGATCGTATTGCTTGCATTTTTCTGCTTTTCCGGACAGTTGTTCGCCGCGTCGTATATGAAGTTCGACGGCGTAGATGGCGAGTCGCTGGATAAAGACCACAAAGGCTGGATCAACGTCATCTCGGTTTCTGCTGTTGTTTCGCCCCGCGATGCAGCCTCCGGATTGCCTAGCGGAAAGCGCCAGCACAAACCCATTAGTGTTACTAAGCCTATTGATAAATCCTCGCCGATGTTAGCGCGATGCTTGTCTGACGGAACGACCATTAAAAACGTCAAAATCAAGACAGATGGCCATGTAACTGTTCTAAAAAATGCTGAGGTTATATCCATAACAGCGGACGGCCGCGGCAATGAAGTGCTTGTAATCGCGGAATCCGGTGGCGGCCGACCAGTAATAGATAGCAACACCGACATGAAAAGAAAGGGCAAAGTTGAAGCCAGCTGGAAGGTTGAGGAGGGAACTAAATAGCGCCTTAATTGCTTCGGCAATCGCAAGGTATTGTGTTGGGCGAGGCGCTGCTTAGAACATAGCAGTACCTCGTTTTATGTTCGCCAAACTTGGCAATTGAATGCAGTATTGACGTGCAGGCGAGAAGGGCACAATCATTTTCCAAGCGTACTGCTATTTAAGAAAATGGATTTTTCATTCACGAAACAACTTAGAAAATAAACCCCCTTTATATTTTCGCTGATACCCGAATTCCACGGAGCGGAAGGCGAATGAATTTTTCGTACATCTCTGCTGGAATTGTCACGCAGGGCGGAGTTTCAATCTTCGGCACCGTCTTCCGAAGCTCGGCACGCCAATCGTCACGATGTCTCTCGATCTCTTTACCGTCGTGGCTTTTGTCGCTGCGGCAAGCTCACAGTTATCATTACAAACCAATATTCTGGTACTGTCATATCGAACCCTCTTTGTCACGGTAAAGGCCGCGACGACCGTACAAGTGTTGTCAGTAGGCCGGTTAATTCTTCGCGTGGACTTCAGGCTATCATCAAGCGGAATTTGACGCCATTAGCGTGGATTTTCGTTGCCGTGGTCGAGTAATGGAAGAGGCACTGAATCACTGACCTATGGCGAGAGGGACTACTGGAATTCCATAGTGCCATCTGCCGATACGTATTTGTATTTATCGATCGGTGGATATCCCCAATTTTGAGCTGTTACGCAGTTACTTAAACTAAGCCCTGATTACACATTGAAGTGTTAATGGGGGTGACAAGTGGCTGTTACGAAGGCGATTTTCGAGAAGTGCTTAAGAGTCTCAAAACTGGCAATACTGTTACCGCTAGCAATGGCAGCGTGTATTGGTTGTGCTAATACTGGGAGTAGCGGCACTTATGTGATTGGCGATGAGGCACCGGCTCCGTTGGGATACAGTGCCGCAGTGTTGGCCAAGCGAATAGTGCCACTAAATAAGGATGGCGCGTAGCGTTACTTGGGTGATCCTCCTAGAGACCCTTAAGAGACGGCCCATTGGATTCTTTATACAATATAGCCCCTCATATTTCAGCTTAATAAAAATAAGTCCATCTGGCGCGGTCTTGCCGTTTGAGGCCGATAGTCTACTCTTTACCTTTACACAATTGTCTGCCTAGAAAGTACCTAGAAAATGCTAATCACCCGCCGAGAAATTTCACGTTACGCTTTGTGTGTGCCCGCGCTGCTTATGCAGGGTTGTACAACTCCGCCTAAGCCATTTCGAGCGAAAGCGGGGTTTTTAGCGCAACTTCAGGGCTCGCCTGAAGATTTGAAGCCAGTTCTGGACAAAGTACTACAACGTGTAAATGATAAATTTCAGTATGATTCGGACTCATCGACCTACGGCGAGAGCGACTACTGGGTTCCTGCGAGCGAGAGCAATGGTTGGCGTGGAGATTGCGAAGATCATGCTTTGCTGTGCCGAGAACTGCTGCAGGCTAATGGAGTATACGGCAGTTTGTTGCTAACTTGCTGGACAGAAAGTGCACAATATCACTGCGTCTTGTATATGGAGGGTTGGATTCTCGATGTGCGTTTTTCTAGAGTGATGTCAAATACCGATCTTGAAAGAGTTGGATATAAATGGCACAAGGCGGGTTTGGACGATGGTCGCTGGTTCTATGTGGACTTGTCGGCATAGCGCTGGCTGCGACGATTAAGGGCTGTTACACCATTTTTTAAGATAAGCGTAGTTATTAATTGAGCGATTGCAGATTGTGCTTCGTTGCTCAAATAGTTCGAGGGATTTGGCGACCAGCCCTGCCGTAATTGCGCTACTCGCGAGCCCCCGATCAATCGACGCAATGACGAGTTTTTTACCTCGAGTAGGAAGCATCTCCCAAGCAAAAACCCCTGTTTCGGTGATTTTAAGTAATACATCAGCTCGCCATTGCCCGGCGTTGAATGCGTTTTGTAAGGCATCTAAGGCCTCTTGATCAACGATGCCGAGCCGAGCTTTTACCAGTGCGAGATCAATCCAGGTATAGGGCCAGCTTGGCTGAAGCTCCGCTGCATGGCGATAGTCCGCTAAAGCAAGTAGGCGTGACTCGGCCGCAACAGGGTCGCCTATTGGCTTTTTGTAATCTCGCCAGTCTTGGATACGGCCGCGATGAATCAATAGATTTGGATTTTCTACTGGATACCAGCTAATTGCACGCTCAATAGCGCCGTAAGCGATAGCCCAAGCTTGTGGTTGGGGTTCCTCTTTGTGGAACATCCAGTCGTTAAGAAAATGCTCAGTCTGGAGTGAGTATAGTGCAGAGATTGAAATGCGTGCGCCCATAAGAAAAGACAACGCGCAAAAAAAGCAAATGCAGATCCAGAGCGTAGGTCTTAGTTTTTGCGTTCCCATTATTTGCTCAACCGGAGGTGGGGAAGTGAGATTTAGCGATTTCCCAAGGGTTGCTGACCATTAGTGCTTGCGCAGTCGCATGGCCTTCGCGTTTGCGTACAATATCGTAGGCTTGGCCGAGCAACGGGGGGCGCCGTTTTGTGTGATGCGAATCGGTGGCCACTACGGTTACCAAGCCATCGGCGATAAGGGACAGCGCCATTTTTTCGGCTTTTGGGCCAAAATTCCCGGTAAGTGATGCCGCAGTCACCTGCAGTAAACAGCCTTGCTCCAGAAGCGGTGCAAGTTGATCTGGCCGCTCGAGTAAACTTTTATTTCGTTCTGGGTGGGCGATCATGGGGCGAACTCCATGGTCAAGTAACCATCGGGTTAATTTCGCGCTACCCATCGGAATTGCGCCATGTGGAAACTCCAAAAGGAGAACCCTCTCACCATGCCAATCACCGAGAAAGGGTATGTCATTGCGTTCGATTGCACTTATTATCTCAACATCAAATCTGACTTCAGCTGCAGCGCTAATGACTAAGTTGATGTTGTGCTCATTTAAGGTGCGTCGTAGGTTTCCGCAGGCAACCGCGATTGTATCTGCTGTGTTGTCGTAGCGACCGAAATGGATATGGGGCGTGCAAACCGCGTGGGTAATTCCATTTTCAACGGCGGCTTTTGCCAGAGCCAAGGAATCCGCTAACGTTTGAGCGCCGTCATCGATCCCCGGAAGAATGTGGCAGTGGATATCAATCATTTATACACCAGATGGTGATGAGCAACCCCTTGTTAATTAGCTATGGTATTTCCCGTATCGATAGTACTTATTTTTTTTGTCGTTAACCTGGCTAAACACGATACCTGAAACCCGCAGCCGGTTTTGTAACATTTGACCAATACTTGATTCCACGACCTTTTTCGTCGTAGATTCGCTGCGCACCACTTGTAATAAAATGTCTGCGTTCTTGGCTAACACTAGAGCGTCGCTAACCGCCTGTATGGGTGGGGTGTCAATGACGATATAATCAAAGCGGCTGCGCATTTGAGCGATAAATTCTGCAAACTGAGACGACGACAGTAGGTCCAGCGGATTCGGTGGCGCCGCACCCGCACTAATAATGTGTATGCCATCTTTTTCATACAAGCACCCCTCGATAGTCGCAGTGCCTGTGAGTATGTTGGCTAATCCGGGCGAGCCAATTGGTAAATCGTAGGCTTTGCCGAGCACCGGTTGCCGCATATCGGCGTCTACCAAAAGTGTTTGTTTTAACTGTCCAAGGGCAAGCGCTAAATTGCTGGCGATAATACTTTTACCCTCGCTTGGGACAGATGAGGTTATGTAAATAAGCTGCTGGTTGTCATCGTTGGTTGCTAACAATGTACTCGTGCGCAGCCCGCGGATTGACTCAGCAAATACACCTTTTGGTGTGTTAATGAAAGACCTTGTTAGCGCCTTCCTTTTTTGGCGTTTTACAAATGGAACCACGCCAAAAACGGGCAGATTCAGGTGATCTTCAATTTGTTTAACACTGCTAAAGGTATTGCCAAGTGCGTCAGACAGCAGTGTTATGCCGGCGCCTGCCATGAGTGCGAGTAATGCAGAGAGCATTACAATAAGCGTCTTCTTTGGCTTAATTGGCTTGCTTGGCACTGCAGCGGGATCAACAATTCTCGCATTGGCCGTTTCCATGTCGGATGTGGCCGAGGTTTCTTTCAGGCGGCCGAGAAACGTATTGTAAAGAGAACGATTTGTATCAACTTCAAGCTGAAGCTCTCGTAGTGTGAACTCTTTTTTTGCGATTGCTTTTATTTCATTCCTGTTATTATTGTAAGAGCTGTTTAGCGATTCCTCATTGGCTTTTGCCAATAAGTAATTTTTCTCAATACTGGACACAACTTGGCTAACTTGGTTGCGTAAACTCTGATTAGCAGAGGCCAACTCTGATTGCGCGCTAATCATCGTAGGGTGTTTAGGGCCGTAACGGCGCGAAAGCTCCTGAACTTTTGAAATTGCTTTGGCTTGCTCGGTTTTAAATTGTTGAACCCCTCGATTGCTCAGTACAGCTGGTACAGAGCTGAGTCTTTCTAGGTCATCGCGGTGAATTTGGCTAACCTGCTGGAATTCACTTTGAGCGCTGGCAAGTTCCTTTCTGGCATCAGTCAGGCGGCTGCTGATGCTACTTAAGGTATCTGCAGACAAGGTTGTTATACCTTCAAGATCCACAAGATTTTCTTTTTCTCGGTACAATTGCAAGCGGCGCTCAGAATTTTTAAGCTTGTCCTTAAGGTCAATAAGGCGTTTTGACATCCACGAGGTTGCCGTTTCACGCATGCTGAGCCGAGCGTCAAGCTGACCGCTTATGTAATTGTTTGCGATGCTGTTGGCCACCCGCGCGGCTATGTTCGGGTTGGTCATGTCAACATGAATTCGGACCAACTGTGTTTTTGCTATTGGTGATATTGTCACCTGCCGCTGGAGCGCTTTGAGGGTGAAATCGATTTGTTCATCTAGTGTCGGGGGGGCAGCGGGGGCAATGTCGCCAGGCCGTATGAAAGGTAAATATTCACTTAATTTTAGCGATTTAATCAGGGAGTTGAGATTGAAGGGGGTTTCCGACTCCATTGTGAAGTCTTGTTGTTTAGTCAGTCCAAGCTTTTTGACAACTGTCTTTAATAGTTCGCGGCTTTCTAAGAGTGCAAATTGCGTAGACAAGTATTCCCCTCTTGAAGTGTCTAAGCCAAATAGCTCTTCTGCGGATACCATTTTGTTTTTAGTGGGCTCAATAAGCAGTGTTGTAGTTGCTCTAAAAACCGGCTGTACCGATAACACTGCGAGTGTGCTCAGCATCACTACTGCTATCGTTAAAAAAAGGATACTCCACTTTGCTTGATTTAGTACGCCCCATATATGGGGTAAATCAAGTTGATTGGCGACGACAGGGCGTTGATTGTTTGATTGATTATTCATAGGTCGCTTAGAAAAAACTCTCGTCAACGGTGACGATATCGCCAGGGTAAATGTTGGAATCTAGGGAACTTCGAACAGGCTTTCTTTTATTGTCATTGTCTCGGATGATATAAAACTTGCTTCGAGACGCGCGTTCGGTAAAGCCTCCGGCGATTGCAATAGCTTTACGTAATGTTAAGCCGGGGGTGAAGGGGTAGCCCCCGGGCCGTTTTACTTCGCCATTGACAAAAAACGAGCGATATTCAAGAATTCGTACGGTTACTTTTGGGTCAATTAGGTAATCACCCAATAAGTTGGCTTTAATTGTTGCTTCAACTTCTGCGCTTGTTAAGCCCTTGGCTCGCACTTCGCCCAAGAATGGGTATGAGAACGTTCCTGCATCGGTTAATCGAATTTCTGCGAAACTTAGGTCGGGCTCGCCAAATACTTGTACGCTGAGCAAGTCTCCCGCGCCAAGCCGGTAAATGGAATCTAGGTTCTTGCCTGCTGTTTGCGAGGTTCCTTGGGCTAAAATAGGTGCTGCGGCAATTAATGATAAAAAAACTAGGATATAGGATAAAAGTCTTTGCATTGTTTTTGTTTCAGATCCAAGTTTGATAACGTAGGTGGCTATCTGTATAGCTCCAGTAAGCGCCTAGTATGCCTTAAATCGCGAACGTCACGCTAATTTCTACAATATTGCTATCGAACTCTTCTACGGGCGAGTTAGATTCACGCTCTTTTCGGCTATAGCTACCGCTAAATTCCACATTCCGATTCATTTTATAGATTAGGGCGGCCGACGCGGTATTGGTGTCGTCTTTACGCCCATTGAACGCTCTGCCCTTATAATCCTCGTTGATCGAATTGTAGCTTAGCTGGGATTCAAATTGGTATGACCAGTCGTGAGTCCAGCTGAGTGTGGTGTTTGTCGTCTCAATGACATCGGACCGCGCGCTACCTTCGGCAGCACCTTTGCCTGTTGTAAGGTTAATCCGTGAATAGCTCCTTGGTTGCCAGGTGATATTTATATCCCACGCCGGCTCTGAAGTGTCTATGGCATTGGCACTATCGAAGTTTTTGTCTTCTTGGCCGACGCGGATGTAGCTGCTGGTTTTGGCCGTTGCTTCCCAGACCACGCCGGCATAGTATTTTGTGGCGTTATTGCTCAGCTGGCTATCTGCGTCTTCGTAGTCAAAGTCGGTGTGTATGACTTCGAGTAAAATTCTCGTCTTGGGGGCAATCCGGACGTAAAAGGTGCCGCCTTGGGTGATCATGTCGCGCTCTTTTAGTCTGTTTTGGGACAGTGTATTAAGGTTGTTCAAATAACTAAGATTACTGGCGCCGAGATTTAGCTCAAACTGAGCGCGGGCAGTATCAGCACCGAGGCGATATTGGCCTGCTAAATTGGTAAAGCGTGATTCATCACCTACCTCTTCATCAGTGGCAGCTCGGTTGATACTGGTTCTGATGTCTTGTTTCTCAATATAGTCGAAGGATAACGATGCCTTGTTACTGGCATCAAAAGAAAATTGGCTGCCTAGCAGAAGTTGGTGATCTGTATGGTTGTCCTTAGAGTCATACTCATAGGACTCATTGGTCAGTGTGTAGGCGCCGTCGAACGTGACCTTCGGGCTTCCTACTTTAAATAGGAACGCGGGCTGGACGATGGCTATCGCCGACGAATCTCTAGGTTGTGATTTTGGGTCTTGGGAAATATTGTCATCGTGGCGAGCGCCAATTGTAAGCAGCGACAGAAAATGATCGCCATCCTCTAATTGAAAGTCTGCGCTTGCTGCTGAGCAAAGGCTTGCGAGCAGTGTTGCGTAGCATATCACGCTGTTCTTCATCTCGTTTTCCCATTATTTTGCGTTTTGATGCTTCTTTAATTCAGGGGGCATTAAGTAATCTGACATCTATCGCGGCAAGATGCACCGAATCGGAAGAATTCAACATATTGAATCTTTCTGATTTCTGACGTTTCCCGCGCAATAAAGAATTTTACACAGCATAATGCATTTGTGTCGTAGATTCTATAGACTAGTGTGCAAGCAGTATTTGTAAGCGATAACTGATTCGACTAAATCCCATGCGTATGTATTGATCCGCGTTTATCGCGACGTGATCTTGGAGTCTGAGATGAGAATAATAATTAGAAACCTAGCGGCTGTTTGGACATTTTGTGCCGTGTGTGTCGGTTTTTCATCTGTTGCAATTGCTGACCAGGCGGCTGTAACGGCATTAAATCAGGCCGGAATTACCTTGACAGAAGAGGAGTATTTTGAATTTTTGCAGGCTGAGCCTGCGCAAATTGGTGCTGTGACCGCTGAGTTACTTGCAAAAAGATCGACCGTCGATTCTGAGTTAGTTGCAAATGTAGTGGGTACATTAGTGGCGGAGTTTCCGGATTATGCGGTCGCAATAACTGAATCGGTAGTGAGGGCGTTTCCGTCAATGGCGCCGGTAATTGTCGCGGCTGCCATTAAGGCGGCGCCTTTGCAGGTAGTCGAAATTGTCGCTGCTGCAGTCGCCGCCGCGCCAAACTACGCACGCGCAATCGTCGCGGCTGCTGTGGCCGCTTACCCTCAACTGGCGGGGCAGATTGTGCAAACAGCGATTAAGGCTGCTCCTGAACAGCGTACAGCGATCAATTCAGGCGCGCGCGATGGTCTCAATAAGCGTGGTGGCAGTGATCAGACTGCCAGTGGGCCATCTAAAACTACTCCCGGTAAAAATAAGACTAAGGGCGGCGGGAGCGGTGGGGATACTAATGGGGCTGCCAGTCCTGGTTAATAATCGCCGTATCATTTTTTTCTTGAGTTTGATTGCCTTTGGGGGAAATAATGACGCTAGTTCGGAATCGGGTGTTTTCTGTTTATAGGTGTTGTTGCTCTCGCGGATATTTATTTGCTTGTTGTTAGTGGGACTCAGGTTGGTTTGTTATAGCTTCTCTATTCCAATAAGTCTTGGCCTTATTGGTTTTTAATTAAAGCACCTTTGTAACCGCTGGTCTTGAAGGGCTGAGATTTGGGGTTTTAGGAGGCAGTTTGGAGAGCTAGTAACAAGCAACTAGTAAAGTATAAATCGTGAATTTAGTTATTGCGCAAAAGTTGTTGAAGCTACATGCAGCAAGCGTGTTAGGCGCCATTTATTAATTAAAGAGTATAGCTGTTCATGCCCGATCCGATTTTCGTTACACAGCCCTACCTTCCTCCGCTGGAGGAGTTTATGCCCTACTTAGAAGAAATATGGGCTAGTAAAATCCTTACAAATTGTGGTCCTTTTCATCAGCAGCTGGAGAAGGAGCTGTGTGACTATCTGGGGGTTGAGCATCTAGCACTATTTGCCAATGGAACGATTGCTTTGGTAACTGCGCTACAAGCTCTGCGGATTACGGGAGAGGTTATCACCACGCCATATTCCTTCGTGGCAACCGCGCACTCCCTATTGTGGAATGGTATTAAGCCAGTATTTGTGGATGTCGATCCCAATACATTGAATCTCGACCCAGCGAGGATTGAAGCTGCCATCACCCCGCAGACAACGGCCATCATGCCAGTGCATTGTTATGGACATCCCTGTGATGTCGAAGCTATCCAGAAGATTGCTGACAACTATAACCTGAAGCTTATCTATGACGCCGCTCATGCCTTTGGTGTAAAAGACAAAGGTGGCAGTGTGTTGCGCCATGGTGACCTTTCTGTTCTGAGTTTCCATGCTACAAAGGTATTCAATACTTTTGAGGGTGGGGCCATCATCTGTCCCGATGCCAAGACTAAGTTAACTATCGATAGGCTCAAAAATTTTGGTTTTGTTGATGAAACCACGGTAGTGGCCTCCGGTATCAACGGTAAAATGAGTGAGATCAATGCCGCTTTCGGAGTGTTGCAGCTCAAGCATATCGACGCAGCAGTCGCCCGTCGCAAAGCGCTTGATGCGGTGTACCGAGATGGACTCAAGGCTGTTAAGGGTATTCGCTGTTTGCAAGACGCAGGTGAAGAGGTGATCAACTACGCTTATTTTCCGATTTTGGTTGAGAATGATTACCCGCTAAGTAGAGATGAGCTTTATGAAAAGCTTAAAGAAAGCGGAATCTTTGTTCGGCGATATTTTTACCCGCTTATCACGGAATTTTCTATGTACCGAAACATGCCGTCTGCGGTTGCAGGAAACCTACCTGTGGCGAATACAGCTGCTCAAAAAGTTATATGCTTACCAATCTATCCTGCGCTAACTGAAATTGAGCAGCAGCGGGTTATCTACCAAATTACAAGGGGTTAATTGTGGCTCATTACAGTAGTAAAGATCTGGCGTGTATGGGTTTTGGCGCAGTTGGCGAAAATGTTCTGATATCTGATCGAGCGTCTTTCTATAATTGCGAGAAAATTTTTATCGGCAACAATGTGCGAATAGATGATTTCTGCGTACTCGCAGCTGGCGTGGGAGGAATTAGTATTGGTAGTTATGTCCATATTGCAGTAGGTTCGACCTTGATAGGTGGTGGAAAAATAACAATGTCTGACTTTAGTGGAATATCGTCGCGTGTTTCGATTTTTTCCAGTAATGATGATTACTCTGGTGCAACGATGACCAATCCAATGGTTCCTAGTAAATTCACGGGTGTAGTTCATGCGGACGTGTTTTTGGGAAGGCACGCAGCAGTAGGTTGTGGCACCGTTATTTTGCCTGGGGTCACGCTGGAGGATGGGGTGTCCGTCGGTGCATTAAGTGTGATTCGCCGCGATTGTGAGGCCTTTGGTATTTATCTTGGTAACCCCGCTCGGCGTGTCAGTGAACGAAAGCGAGATATATTAGAGCTTGAAAAGAAATTCCTGGCTGAATTGGAAAAATAGGCCAAAATTCCACTCATGCTAAATTTTTCGCCAACTTGCTATCGGTAGATTTGTTAGTGTACTGATTTGTGTGGCGTTAAAGTTAGCCCTAGGTCGATAGAGTAATAAAAAAATGAATTGCATTATATGTGATGGTAAGTGTGATTATTATTTTTCAAAAAAATATCTAGAGTATCCAGTTAGTGAGTTTATGCGGGATATCGGTGATGTTGAATACTATAAATGCTCGCATTGTGGATTCGTCTTATCTAAGACGCATAGTGAACTAAGTAAAGATAAGTGGAGTGATTTGAATGAAAAATTTCATCATTTTCATGAAGCTGAAGAATCGGATAGTAAAATAAACCAGCCGCCTTACGCAGAGCAGGCTATGATGATTTCATTGCTTGCAAAAAATAGAATAATTGATGCAGCTGCTATGCTTGATTACGCGGCGGGATATGGAACACTGAGCAATATATTGCACCGATATTTTAATATTGAATTACCTGTGTACGATCCATATGTAAAAGCTTCTGGTAATACGCGCTATATAGAAAACCCGGTACAGAGCGAATACGGCACGGTCATAAACTCCGCAATGTTCGAGCACGTTTTGAATCGAACCGATTTAGATAGTGTTAATGACTTAGTACATGAAAACGGTAGCCTGATAATCCACACCGTAGTATGCGAAAATATTCCTAAAGATCCAGATTGGTTCTACCTTCGTCCTCCCGTTCATACAGCATTCCATACCAATAAAAGTATGGAAATACTTATGCAACAATGGGGGTATAAATCTTCTGCCTATAGTTTGCCGGCCAAGTCATGGATTCTATTCAGAGATCCCATTGACAGTATACGGCCGAAAATTGAAGCGATAAATAAAGAAATTCAAAGCAATTGGTTTTATTGCAAAGAGGGTTTTGTGGACTACTGGAAAGGCTTCTAGCGTGTCAGGTAGTTGAGTCTCTCCAGAAAAACGCTGTACAGCGATAGCTTAAATCGTTAGGGGCATTAGAACTTTCCCAATTCGCCCAGAAAGAAATCCTAAAATTAAGTCGATCTTTTATCTTCGGAAGAAGCATATCGAATATGGTACTAATTTTATTAAATAGTGAAATGTACGCTTGAAAATCAAATCAATTAAAATAAACACTATGGCCAATTATGTAGGTCAGTTATATGTGATGTTAATTGGTTTGGCGGTTACACCACTATATTTACAGTATCTTGGTGCGGAAGCGTATGGTTTGGTGGGTTTTTTTGCTTTATTACAAGCTTGGATGAATTTGCTCGACGTTGGGCTAACTCCAACGCTCGGAAGAGAGATATCGTTTGCGCGCGGGAAAATTAATGGCTTTGATAATTTTAGGAAACTGTTGAAAAGTTTTGAACTCATTTTTATTGTTCTTGGTATTTTGGTTTTTCTTGGAATCTATATTGTCAGCGGCTGGTTAGCGGTAGGCTGGATTAATGCAGAACAACTAGAATTCGATATTATAAGTTATTGTATCGTGCTGATGGGGGGCATGATTGGTATTCGTTGGCTCGCGGGCTTATTTCGCAGTGGTATCAATGGGCTTGAAGATCAAGTCTGGCTTAATATTGCAAATATTATTCTAATGAGTCTAAGGTTTGTTGGGGGGCTGGTTCTACTTGCATTCATAAGCACCAATGTCCGTCACTTTTTTGAATATCAATTATTGGTCGGTCTGGTTGAACTGTTGGTTTTGATGGCGCACTTCTATAAAAAGTTACCCCCATCGACTGCTCCGATTGCTGTAGTCTCATTTCATCTGGAAAGTGTGAAGCGGGTGGTGCCTTTTGCGTTAAGTGTCGCCTATACGTCAGGGATTTGGATACTTGTATCGCAAATGGATAAGTTGGTGTTATCAAGCGTACTACCGCTAGCGGAATTTGGGTATTTCAGTTTGGTTGCCTTGCTGCTTGCTGCTATTGCCGGGCTTACAACTCCAATATGTATTGCTGTCCAGCCCCGTATGACATATCTATTGTCTAATGGCCAGGAAGAGGAAATGCTTGCACTGTATCGTGCCGCCACTCAACTTGTTACTTTGGTTGCCATGTCGGTGTCAGTGATGGTGGCATTATTTTCAGAAACTTTGATGTACTCTTGGACGGGAGATAGGTTGGCTGCCGCTTGGGCGGAAGATATTCTCTTTTGGTTTTCGCTAGGTAGCGGTGTTTTAGCGGTACTGTCGTTTCAATACTATCTCCAAATAGCACACGGAAAGCTAAAGCTACATATACTTGGCGCTACGATCTCCGTAGTTATTGATGTGCCAATTACTATTTACGTCGCGCTAAACTATGGTGCCCTTGGTGCAGGAATAGCATTGTTTGTTTTCAGGCTTTTTTGGATGCTGGTTTGGACACCCATAGTACATCATAGATTTGCGCCGGGTTTACATATGAAATGGCTTATTAATGACGTTTTGATTATCGCCTTAACAGTTGCTTTGATGGCTCTGTTAATGCGGGCATTATTTCCTCTGATTCCAGAGCTGTCACGAGTATTAACCTTTGTAACACTGATTATAATGGGGCTTATAGTTATGATTACAAGCGGATTATCCTCCAGCTTTATACGAGAATATTTTATGAGAGTGCGTTGTGCGTAATTTAAGAACAGAACGAGAAATAACAGGCTATTGGGAGGCTGCTGGTGAAAATCCGGCTGTAAGTATCTGCTGTATCGCATACAATCATGAATCTTATATTGAAGATGCGTTTGAAGGGTTTTTAATACAAGAAACGAATTTCCCGTTTGAAATAATAGTCCATGACGACGCATCGACAGATAAAACTGCGGATATTATTAGAGAGTATGCAGATGCATATCCTAATATCATTAAGCCTATAATTCAGGAGATCAATCAATACAGTATTGGTCAATCACAGCCGATTATGAATGCAGTAAGATTAAGTCGGGGTAAGTATGTTGCGGTGTGTGAGGCAGATGATTATTGGCTTGATCCTAATAAAATACAAATTCAGCATGATTACTTGGAAAAAAATCCAAGCATAATTATCTCAGGGCATGACGCGAAGATCGTGAATGAAAAAAATGAAGTCGTAAGTGAATCTAAGCTTCACGATAGCATGAAAAGAGACTTTAGTCCGGAGGATCTTGTTGCGGGGAAGTGCTCGGTATTAACACTTAACTGGTTTCATAGAAATATTGATGTCTATAGCTTGCCGGAACAAAGGCATGTCTTGAACATGGATAATTTCGTACTTTCACTATTAGGGCATCATGGTGGAAGTCACTATCATAGGGATATTGCTTCATCAGCTTATCGTGTTCATAGTGGCGGAGTTTGGTCAGGTGTCTCTAATAATATAAAGAATGAAGCGCAAATAAATACATTTTTTTGGATGTATCAATACTATTCAAGGGTGCGTATGAAAAGCCAAGCTCGCTGTTACTGGCGAAAGTATCTAAGAGTTGTTTTTTTACAGATAAGCTATTCAGATTTGGTGATAGAGGTTTTTCGTAAAGCATTTAGATCGCCATATTCAAAGATTAGGAGGCTCTTTGCTGGACATTGAGTGATAGGCAGGCTGGCCTTTGAAGTGACTGGATATACTTAATAGTATATGTAGGTGGTACAAAGCCAGCTCACAGCAGAATGATGCTTTGTCGATAGAATTAGTATTCTTTAATTGGCATGCAAATTTTTTTATGGATTTAAAAATCGCAAAACTAATTCTCTAGTACACGTTATGGGGATATTTTGCGTTCAGGGTTTGGTTTATCGATTTTAGCTGATTTTGGATTGTTGTTATGGATTTCGTCGTTACATGGGTTGATAGCAGTGATCCGAAATGGAGGGCTGATTTTGAAAATACAAAAGGAAAGAAAGATGGGAGTGGTGATTTTAGCGCGCCTCGATTTAGGGATTGGGATAATCTAAAATATTGGTTTAGAGGCGTAGAGAAGTATGCACCTTGGGTTCGGAAGGTGCATCTCGTCACTTCGGGGCACTATCCTGAGTGGCTCGATTTAAGTTGTGATAAATTGAATATTGTAAGGCATGAGGACTATATTGATCCGCAGTATTTGCCAACGTTTAATTCGCGAGTCATAGAGAATAACTTGCATAAAATTGAAGCATTGGCTGATCAGTTTGTTTTATTCAATGATGATTTTTTTATTATAGATAAAATGGAGCCAAAAGATTTTTTTAAAGACGACTTGCCATGCGATTGCGCTATTCTAAATGCTTCGTCAGGAGATGGAATATCTTACATATTAATGAATAATCTATCCTTAATAAATAGGGTATTTGATAAAAACACCGTCATTACGAAGAATATTGCGCAGTGGTTTAACCTGAGGTATGGGAAATATATTCTTAGAACGATATTGTTGTTAGCGTGGCCTAGGTTCACCGGATTTTATGAGCCGCATGCTCCACAATCGTATCTGAAGTCTACTTTTGATAAATGTTGGGCGCTTTACGGCGAGGAATTGGAAAACACCAATAAATCAAATTTCAGATTGCATAGTGATGTTAATCATTACCTGTTTAGGTATCATCAACTTGTCAGTGGGTGTTTTTCGCCGATGAATAGGGCATCAAAGTCGATAATGTTTCAGGTTAGTGATCGCAATTATCCTGATGTTGCGCGAGCTATTGTGGCGAAGGTTAAACCGGTTGTTGTTGTAAATGATGATGATTCAATTAAAAACTTTGATAAAGCTCGGGCGGTGATTAATAAAGCATTTGAAAATAATTTTCCTATTAAGTCAATGTTTGAGATGTAGCGTGCATCTTTCTAATCAGCGTTCGATAATTTCATTAACGTTAATGAATGATGATTTTGCTCTCTATTTTTAATCTATACCTTAATTAATACTATAGAAGATTAATTTTTTATGTGGAATTTTCTTAAGTAACTTTTTTTATGTGCAGGGCCTAAGCCTTTTTTTGATTATGGTCCTATGGCCAGGAGTGGCGAGTGTAAAATGGATAATATTGATAGCACTGTTATTCAAAGTACAATGTTACGTCGGATGTTTGTGTTTTTCTTGTGGATGAGCTTGAGTGTGGTTATCTTGGCTTTCCCCGATGGTCGTATGGCAATAGTGTATTGCGTAGCCACGTTTTTATATATGGGTTACTTTGTAGTAGAAAAGTCAAGTGTACATATGATGTATTACTTAGGCTTCTCTACTTTTATATTTCTTCCTGCAATGCTTAATTGGTATTATTTGGGGTTTGGCCTTGAATTATTTGTTTTAACTTCTTTGGTGTCATTTTATTTTCTCGAGTTAACTAAAAATACGGTTGTTAAGAGTTTTGTGGATTATGGTGCTTCTCTTCGCGTGTTGTTTTATTGTCTTTCGGTAGTTGTTGTTACTCTTGTATTTTTTCGTCTTGGTTCGATGGTGGGCGCCATATTCCCTTTGTATTTGATTGTCTTTTCTCTTTCTTTGAGAGATGGTTTTTGCATTAGTAATTTTATGGTTTTTTTATGCTTTGTAGTCACCTATTTACTATATTTGGTACTCACTTGGAATGGTTTTGGCCGAGTGGTAGTTGTCGGATGGTTTGTTCTGGCAGGACTATATTATGCTTGGTCTATAGGCTTCCAAATAAATAAGTATATTTTTTCATTGATTCCGGGTTTGGGGGCGTCATTTTTTACTTCTCGAGAAATAATGAATTTGAAATTCAATGGGTTTGAGAGTGCGCTGACTGATTCTGCATATGCGCCCTATCGATTAGCATCAACCTTTATAGATCATTTTGACCGGCGGGGAATCGATTTTTCCGGGTATTTTGATCAGGTGATTTTTACTCTTTTTGTTTTTGTGCCACGAAATATTTGGCCCGAAAAGCCTTATGGGTTTGGGTTTGAATATACTACGATGTTTTATAGTCAAGGAATGATTGATTCGGGCCACTCTATTGCATCGACCTTGATCGGAGATCATATTTTTTATCTTGGGTATTTCGGGGTTTCTGTTTCGTTAATCGTATTAACCGCAATTGCTTTCGCAATTAACCATCTGTACAGGCTTAAGTTGCTGAATGGAAACGCGGTCATTCTTGCTTCGGCAAGTATGATGGTGTTTGTGTGGGGCGGTATGACATCGTTTTCGGCACGAATAGCTTTGCCAGCAATCGTTTTTATTTGTTTTTACGTTATATTTAGAATAATTTTCACTGAAAGCGTTGACGAGTCCTATGAGTAAGGAGCGTTTAAGGATTTTAGTCTTTTCCCAATTTTATCTTCCCGGGTACAAGGGCGGCGGGCCCATAAAAACAATTAAGCAATTGTTTGATGGTGTAGGAAAAACGCTATTATTTAAGCTCGTTACTAGTGATCGTGATCTTGGTGACAAGGAACCTTATGTCGATGTGCATTTTGCTGTGTGGAATAACGTAGGTTCTGCTCAGGTATTTTACGCTCAACAAGGCCTAATTGGTTTGTGGAGAATTGCCAGGATATTTTTTGATGCAAGTTATGATATCGTCTATCTAAACAGTTTTTTCTCGGTTCGTTTCTCGTTAATTCCGTTATTGTTAGCTAGGTTATTTGGCATAAAGGTTGTTTTAGGCCCTAGAGGGGAGTTCTCAGAAGGCGCATTATGTATTAGTTCGAAGAAGAAGCGCGTTTTTATAGTGCTTTATAAGGTTTTGGGTCTTCATCTTAAAACTGTATTCCAAGCGTCTAGTGATTTCGAGGCTGCGGATATTCGACGAGTCTTAGGTCAAAATGTAGATGTGCAGGTGGCGGAGGATATCGGTGGGATAGATTTTATAGAAGCTATACCTTCTGGTTCCAGCAGTACGCGCCGGGCTGTTTTTTTGTCCAGGGTTTCTCCAAAAAAGAATTTGCTAGGGGCGCTAAGTATGCTTCGCGCTGTTCAGAATCCATTGATATATCATATTTATGGTCCAATTGAAGATCGCGACTATTGGGCTCAATGTGAAACACTAATAAGTTCGTTACCCAGTCACATTGTTGTTGAATACAAAGGTTCGCTAAACCCGCAGGATGTTGTTAATACTATTTCAGAATATGATTTTTTCTTCATGCCAACTCAAGGTGAAAATTACGGTCATGTGATTGCTGAGGCATTATGCGCGGGTTTACCCATACTGATTGCCAACACTACGCCATGGCGTGGTCTTCAAGACGAGAAAATTGGCTGGGACTTGCCACTGAGTGCCCCTGCTGCATTTAGTGAGGTGATTGATCAGTTGGCGATTATGCCTTTAAGTGAGCTACTAAATATGCGTGACACAGTGTTGGCGTGGGCGAAAAAGAAGTTTTCGAATCGTGATTCTATTGAAGCGAACATAGCTATGTTCCATTATACCTACGAAAAAAAGTAAGGATTATCTCATGCCGTTTAAAAACAAGACCCTTTTAATTACTGGTGGCACTGGGTCATTCGGAAACGCAGTGCTCAAGGGATTTCTGAACTCAGGCATTGCTGAGGTTCGTATTTTCAGTCGGGATGAGAAAAAACAAGACGACATGAGGAAGCGGTACGCATCAGATAAACTCAAATTCTACCTAGGTGATGTCCGCGATTACCGAAGCGTACTAAATGCTACGCGTGGTGTTGACTACATATTTCATGCGGCCGCACTAAAGCAAGTACCTTCCTGCGAATTCTATCCAATGGAAGCAGTAAAGACGAATGTGATGGGTACCGACAATGTGTTGGAGGCGGCTATTCAGAACGGTGTAAGTCGGGTGGTGTGTTTAAGTACTGATAAGGCGGTTTACCCCATCAATGCAATGGGTATATCTAAGGCGATGATGGAAAAGGTTATGGTTGCTAAGTCGCGCAACTTAGAAAATAGCGGAACCGTGATTTGTGGTACTCGTTATGGCAATGTTATGGCATCTCGCGGCTCTGTTATTCCCCTCTTTATTGAGCAAATAAGGGCGAAAAAAACAATTACTGTGACCGACCCATATATGACGCGCTTTATGATGACGCTGGAAGATGCGGTTGATTTGGTTTTGTATGCATTTGAAAATGGTAATAATGGTGATATTTTTGTCCAGAAGGCGCCGGCGGCTACAGTGGAAACTTTGACTAGCGCACTAAAAATCTTGATTAATGAGCCTGGTCACCCGGTGGAAATCATCGGCACTCGTCATGGCGAAAAGGCCTTCGAGGCTTTGCTGAGCCGAGAGGAAATGGCGTGCGCTGAAGATCTCGGTGCGTACTTTCGTGTACCGCCAGATTTACGTGACCTTAATTATGCAAAGTTTGTAGAGCAAGGTGATGAAAAAATTTCCCGCAGTACAGATTATAACTCTGACAATGCAGAACGCCTAGATGTTGAAGGAATGAAAAAATTACTGCTAAAGTTAGATTTCATGCGCTCAATTCAACGGGGTGAGTACGCGACTCCCGAGGAGTAAGTGCTTTAATGAGTGATATGTAGATGAAAGTTTTGATTACTGGTGCCAGCGGCTTTATTGGTAAAAATCTGGTTGCGCATTTTGCGGAGCGTAAGTGCGACGAAGTTGTTTGTTTTACACGGAAAAACAGCGTCTCGGAATTGCCTAAACTGTTAGGCGATGTTGATTTTATTTTCCACCTAGCAGGGGTTAATCGTCCAATAGAACCCACGGAATTAGTATCTGGAAATGTTAGTCTTACACAGGCTTTGTGTATTGGTGTTGCCGCTTCTGGGCGTAAAATTCCTATCATTTATACATCTTCAACTCAGGCGGGCCAAGATAACGCCTACGGTAATAGCAAGCGCGGGGCAGAAGAAGCTTTGCTGGCTTTATCTAAAGAGTATGGGGTTCCTGTTCATATTTTTCGCCTACCTAATGTTTTCGGGAAGTGGTCTCGGCCGAATTATAACTCAGTTGTAGCGACGTTTTGTCATAATATTGTTCGTGGTTTGCCTATACATATAAATGACCCCTCAGCAATTATTACGCTCACCTACATTGATGATGTAGTTGAAAGCTTTATCAAAGTCATGGAAGGGGGCAAAACTGACAGTCCCTATGTTGAGGTGCACCCGAAATATGAATCTACAGTCGGGCAGTTAGCCGATCAAATACAAGCATTTAAAGATAGTCGTGCAACACTTATTACTGAGCCAGTAGGTACAGGTTTGATTAGAGCATTGTATTCTACTTATGTTAGTTTTTTGCCGCCAGATAACTTTTCGTACCAGGTGCCGCAATATGGCGATTCGCGCGGCGTATTTGTGGAAATGTTAAAAACCAAAGATGCTGGGCAGTTTTCTTACTTTACTGCTCATCCAGGAATTACCCGCGGCGGTCATTACCATCACTCAAAAACAGAAAAATTTTTGGTTATCAAGGGTGACGCGTGTTTTCGTTTTCGTGATATTCAGTCTGGTGTTTTTCATGAGTTACATACCTCTGGAGAGAATCCTCAGATTGTTGAGACAATCCCTGGGTGGTCTCACGACATTACTAATACTGGAAATAGTGAGATGATTGTAATGCTATGGGCGAATGAAGTTTTTGATCGTGAACGCCCAGACACCTTTGCCTGCCCAGTTGGGGTGGCCACTTAATTGAGTAGTAATATGAAGAAGATGCGAGTTGCTACTGTTGTTGGCACGCGCCCAGAAATTATACGGTTATCGCGTGTGATTGCTGCGCTAGATGCTCACTGTGAACATATATTGATCCATACAGGTCAAAATTATGACTATGAGTTGAATCAAATATTTTTTGATGACTTAGGGATTCGGAAACCGGACTTTTTTCTAGAGGCCGCAGGCGGTTCTGGTGCCGAAACTATAGGTAATGTGATAATTAGTGTGGACTCGGTGCTTGCTGAGGTTCAGCCGGAAGCACTTCTTATCCTAGGTGATACCAATAGCTGTATGGCGGTGATTGCGGCAAAACGCCGGAAGATTCCTACGTTTCACATGGAAGCTGGTAATCGATGCTTTGATATGCGCGTGCCGGAAGAGATTAATCGTCGAATTGTTGATCATACGGCTGATATAAATTTAACTTACAGCACAATTGCGCGTGATTATTTGTTGCGAGAGGGGTTGGATCCTGACAGGGTTATTAAAACTGGCAGTCCAATGTTCGAGGTGTTGAATTATTATCGTTTACGTTTTGATGAGTCGAATATTCTACAGCAACTTAGCCTAGATTCGGGTAAATTCTTTTTAGTGAGTGCTCACAGGGAAGAGAATGTCGACTCAGATATTAACTTTCGGGCCTTAGTTGATACTCTTAATGCGCTAGCTGAAACCTACGGTTTCCCCATAATTGTTTCGACACACCCTCGTACTCAGAAGAGGATTGATGTGTTGTGTGTCGAGTTTAACCCTTTGGTGAGATTGTTAAAGCCGCTCGGTTTTATCGATTATAATAAGCTCCAGCTTGAAGCTAAGGTAGTACTTTCCGATAGCGGTACGATCAATGAAGAGTCATCTATTTTGAACTTTCCAGCACTGAATCTGCGTCAGGCGCATGAGCGGCCTGAGGCGATGGAGGAGGCGGCTGTAATGATGACCGGCCTAGAAAAAACGCGCGTATTGCAAGCTCTGAATCTGCTGGAGAGTCAGGGGCGAGGTAGTGAGCGTACATTGCGTTTAGTGCCTGACTACAGCATGCCTAATGTGAGTGAGAAGGTAGTGCGTATAATTCATAGTTACACCGATTATGTAAACCGCGTGGTCTGGAAGAAGTACTGATGCTGTTCCCAAGATCGGATTTTGCGATAATAAATCGTAGTTTTTGGCCGATTTATCCGGTAATAGGCGAGGCTTTGTTGCAGCTAGCAGAAGAGTTGGCAAATACGAAAAACGTTTGTGTGATTATGCAAGACCATGTAGGCATAAAGTCTCAGTTGGCGTTGAAAAAGCGTGGGCGTGGCGTCAAATTTTACCCTTGTGTGTCATTTTCGGTATCGAGTAGTAGTGTTTTTAAACGTATTCTTGATGCTGTTTTTTTTATGTTCTGGGTCTTTTTTTGCTTAATAGTAACACGGCCTCGAAAAGTGTATGTTTCAACTGACCCACCAGTATTGGTGCCTTTTATAGTATGTATTTATTGCTTTATTTTTAGATCATCCTATATATATCACCTGCAGGATATTCATCCAGAAGCAACTAATACAATTTACCCTGTAAATAAAGTTATTTTGTGTCTGCTTAAAAAAATTGACACAGTTACATTAGGCGCCGCAGACGAGTTAATTACTATTACCGATGAAATGGCTGATCAAATTTGTAATAGAGGTTTGAAGGTCAAAAGACCTGTATTGATCAGTAATCCTGCTGTTGCATTTGACACCGTGAGTTGGCCAAGCGAAAAAATAGATGGCTTCGCTTTTTGTGGTAATATTGGCCGACTTCAGCGGATCCCGCTTATTGTTGATGCCATCGAAATGTATGTTAGAAGTGGTGGGCGGCTTGAGTTCGTTTTTGCTGGGGCCGGTATTTACTCAGCGCAGTTGAGTAAGCTTTCTCAAAAGTATGAGAATATAAAATACCTTGGCCGAGTTTCTGCCATAGAAGCTGCCCAACTTAATGCGGATTATCGATGGGCGTTATTGCCGATCGAGGATGAAGTTACACGATATGCATTTCCAAGCAAATCTTCGTCTTATGTTTTTTCTGGCGCTTTAGTTGCTGCAATATGCAGCGAAACTACGAGTGTTGCTAGGTGGGTGATTTCGAATAGGTTGGGTGTTGTTGTGGCGCCAACTGCGGAGCTAATTTGTGAATTTTTTTGGCGCATTGAAAAAAAAGAGTTAAATGAATCGGGATTTGATATGAATAGGCACGAGCTGAAAGATAAGCTTAAGTTTGAAGCTTTTCTTCAGGAGCTAAAGTCAGTTATTCTATGAAGATTGTAATGTGAAGAAGAAAATTCTGATTACCGGTGCAAATGGGTTTGTTGGAAGTCATTTGATTTTACGGCTGTCGAAGTTTGAGTACTCCGTTGTCGGGGCGGTAAGAGTTTGCCGGGTAAATTCACCCGATAGTATTGTAATCGGCGATATTGATGAAGATACTAAATGGCGTCCTGCGCTTAACGGTTGTGACGTAGTTATACATGCCGCGGCCCGAACTCATGTGATGAGCGAGCAATCAGGTGATGTGTTGGCGAGGTTTCGAAAAGTAAATGTGCAGGGAACGATTAATCTTGCCAGGCAAGCTGCGGAAGTAGGTGTTAAGCGGTTTATTTTTATCAGTTCCATAAAGGTTAATGGTGAAAGTACCTCTGTTGGTGACCGCTTCGATGAGGCGTCAACAGAATCACCATTAGATCCATACGGAATCTCTAAGCACGAGGCTGAGCAAGCGTTATTCGAAATCTCTTCTGAAACTGGTATGGAAATCGTTGTTATTCGGCCTCCTCTAATTTATGGCTCTGGCGTTAAGGGGAATTTTGCTATGCTGTCGCGAGTTGTGAGCAGCGGGCTACCGCTTCCGCTAGGCGCCATTCAAAACTCTCGGACAATGGTAGGTATAGATAATCTGGTAAGCCTTGTTGTCGCTTGCATAGAGCATCAGTCTGCCGCTAACCAAATATTTCTGGCGGGCGATTGTGAAGACCTTTCCACGACTGAATTACTGCGCAGATTGGCGAAGTCTATGGGCAAGCCATGTCGACTTTTCCCGGTACCGAAAGGCTTTTTAGTTTTTGGCGCCAAATTGCTCGGGAAGAGCGCTGCAGCTCAGCGATTGCTCGGCTCGTTGCAAATAGATATATCTAAGGCTCGCATGTTATTAGAGTGGGAACCATCCGTCTCGGTGGACGAAGGTTTGCGCCGCTGTTTTGTTGGTTCTAGTGACTCGTAATATAGAAGGCTCATTTGTGATTCGATTGTTAGATGTTATGTTTGCTTTGTTTGGTTTGGTTTTTTGCTCTCCATTGCTTATGTTTATCTACGTGTTGGGGTTATTTGATACAGGTTCGCCTTTATTTCGACAGGAGCGTGTGGGGCGTCATCTTCAGTCTTTTACTTTAATAAAATTCAGAACGATGCGGGTAGATACTGCGTCGGTAGCGAGTCACTTGGCATCCCAGGCGGCGATTACGCCTTTGGGCAAGTTCTTACGGAAAACAAAAATGGATGAGTTGCCGCAACTGTGGAATGTGTTGGTTGGGGAGATGAGTTTGGTCGGGCCCCGTCCCGGATTATTTAATCAGGAGGAGCTCACTGCTGCGCGATCTAAGTTAAATGTGTTTGATTCTCGTCCTGGGATTACTGGTTTAGCGCAAATAAGCGGGGTCGACATGTCGACCCCAGAACTACTTGCAGAAACAGACCGGCGAATGCTAGAGAATCTCACGTTAACTTGTTATTTTTCCTACATTTTGCAAACAGTGATAGGCCGAGGGGGCGGCGATCGTATTGGATGATCAAGTCAAGGGGGGCTCGTTTTACTCCAATCAATGATAGTGCAGTAATTTTGTGGGCTATTCGGCCTCGTCTGGGCGAATGCGCTAGTAGCTTTGGTTAAGTGTTTAGGGGCGGCTATTTTGTCACCATAGGTGATTAGTACGTCCATACATGTTTTCAAAATACAGCCTATGCATAAGTCTAATTCACGACAAAAACTTGTCTTTATGTGTAGGCCTTTTCTCGACAGCCGATTATGTGGAGTCCCGCAGAACTAAAGAGGCGGGAACTTTCTCGCCTTGTGTGCTAGTTCTCAAATTTATAATATAGTATATTAGTGGTCATCGGGGTAATTGATCCCGCTCTCAGCAACGGATTGCTGCACTTTTTCTACTTCAAAGTAGCAACAATTATTACAACAATTCAGTTGTTGAGGTGAAAAATTGGATAATCCTAAGAATAAGGGCCCAGCGGCATTTGTATTGCGCGTTTTACTTACGGCCCCCCGCTCGGTCAAATTGTCGTTGGTAGTTTCCCTAGATGCTATTACGCTATTCATGGCAGCGTGGCTTGCATTCTACGTTCGCTTAGGGAGTGCTGATGCGCCACTTCAGCAGTATGGGGCGGCCTGTCTGCTGGCCCCTTTCCTTGGTGTGATGGTGTTAGCTGCATTTGGCGCTTATTGCTCTGTGGTTCGTTATTTTTGCGCGGATGATGCATGGGTGATAGCTAAAGCTGTTAGCGTCTCTGTTCTGGCCTGGGCCGCGAGTTGTCTGATTTTACAGCTTAGCCTGCCTCGTTCCGTCCTATTGCTTCAGTGGCTGTTGGCTATTCCGCTTTTAGTGGGTTTGCATTTCGCAATGCGCCTTGCTCTACGGGAGTTGTCTCCCTTTGGGTATAGCGCTAAACGCAAAAATGCGCGTAATGTCATTATTTATGGTGCGGGTTCTGTCGGCGTGCAGTTGGTGCAGGCCCTCGCAAATGACGCGAACATGCGTGCTGTTGCATTTGTCGACGATGACTCCGCGTTGCAGGGCCGCAAATTAAATGGCTTGAAGGTCTACTCTTTAGAGCACATGGAATACTTGATCAAGGAGCGGGCGGTTGATGATGTATTGCTCGCGATGTCGGCTATTTCGCCGCAACACAAAAAGTCTTTGCTAGAAAAGCTAAGTTTATTTCCCGTTCGGGTGCGTGTATTACCAAATTTAGCGGAACTAGTTGATGGCCGTGTAACGACCGATGATATTAGAGATATTGATATCACCGATTTATTGGGACGCGAAGTGGTAGCGCCAAATGAATCGCTCCTCGGCGCTAATATCGAAAACAAGGTTGTTATGATCACGGGTGCGGGTGGGTCTATTGGTAGTGAGCTCTGCCGTCAAATCTTCAGTCAAATGCCCGCTACTATCGTTTTGTTTGAACTGTCGGAATACAACCTATATAGCATCGAGCGTGAGCTTATAGCGAGTAAAGTGGCAAAGTATGGGCTTATTCAAATCATCCCTATATTGGGTAGCGTTCAGGATCGAGAGCACCTGATGCAAGTCATGAGGTCATATTCTGTAAATACCGTCTTCCATGCTGCAGCGTATAAACATGTTCCAATGGTAGAGCACAATATGGTGTCTGGCTTACGGAATAATGTATTTGGTACCTTAAATGCAGCCCAGGCTAGCGTAGATAGTGGTGTAGAAAACTTTGTTTTAGTGTCGACGGATAAAGCTGTGCGTCCGACCAATGTCATGGGGGCGAGTAAACGCTTCGCGGAAATGATTTTGCAAGGACTCGCAGATCGGGATTCAGGCTCGTCTACCTGCTTTACTATTGTTCGATTTGGTAATGTGCTTGGTTCGTCGGGATCTGTGGTGCCTTTATTTAGCGAGCAGATAGAAAAAGGTGGCCCTGTCACAATTACTGATCCAGATGTCACGCGATATTTTATGACGATTCCGGAAGCCGCTAATTTGGTGCTACAAGCGGGATCTATGGGGCAGAGCGGCGACGTTTTTGTACTGGACATGGGTTCTCCTGTGCGTATTTTTGATCTGGCATTGCAAATGATTAAGCTTGCGGGCTATTCGCCTTATAACGAGGCGGACGGTTCTGGGGATATTGAGGTGGTTTTTACTGGCTTAAGACCAGGTGAAAAACTCTATGAGGAGCTCTTAGTTGATGATGGCGTCACGAGCACCGAGCACCCGATGATTATGAGCGCGAGCGAGCGCCATTTAAGGTGGGATGAGCTGGAGAATGCCCTTTGGCAAATGGAAATTCTATTGCGTAGCGGTGATGTGGCAAAGTTACGGGGGCTTTTAATGCAGTGTGTAACGGACTACCAGCCTCAGGGTGATATTGTGGATTTATTGCTAGGGGATATTGGCGATCCCGATGCGAGTGCAACTATGCCATTGAGCCAGCTTAATTATATTGGTGTCGCGATTTAATGGGCGGTGGTATCTTTTTAGCTCGCGTTTGAATTACGGCCGCTTAGTTTGTGCGAGTATGGAACCTAGCAAGTAGCCCCAGTGTAGATATTATAATTACCGTTGCCGCGTTTGCCGGAATCTGCAGGTTAAAGTCTGCCATTGAGTGTATAGCTATGGCAGTGAGGCCCATCACGCAGGCGAATCCAATTCCACTTCGGTAGGTTGAGCCGCTCAGGCACAGCGCCTTAGCTCCATTGTAGAAAGTGTACACGACGAAGAATATAAGTGCTGCCGAGCCAGGAATACCATACTCGATTGCGAATTGAATATAATCGTTGTGGGCGTGCTCAAAATGGTGGGTGGTATCTGGTCCGGCAACCGATGGAAATATCACTTCAAAGCTGCCTGCTCCGCTACCGATTAAGGCATGCTGCTTTAATAGAATAATTGAATAGTCTAATACCTCATCTCTATTAACATTCTGCTTGATAAGCACCTCGCCACCGACGACTTTGTCATCGATCTGAGTGTTTACTAATCTTTGCTGTAGCTCGTCAAGGCCAAAATATTGTGACACGATGAGCAAGTCAATGATCAATAAGCTTGCAAGAATAATCGCCAATTTAAAGCGATATTTGGGGTTTGCGAGGGCCAAAATAGCGCCTGTTATAAGCATGGATGAGACAAAGGCGATGTTGCCCATCCTAGAGCGCGTCATGACGAGTCCGATGACCATGATCGCAAGCGCAATGCGAATGAGCGCTTTGGGGCCTGTTAGCCACGTAATGATTGATTGAAGTGAAAGTGCACGGTGATCGCGTAGTGCGAGAAGTAGGCCGATACCACAGGCCGCGGAAATCTCCAGATAGCCTGCAAGATGGTTGCGGTTCACAAACGTTCCAGTAGCAAGGCCGTGCATGTATTCTTTTATCCCGAAAAACCCCCACTCTAAGCCAGATAGTGCCATAGTGGCGCCGTAAAACGCTTGAAAAGTGCCGCTGAGGATGACGGTGCCTAGTAGTAAATTGATTGATCTACGGGTAGTAAATAAATCGAGCACCAGCATAAAAAGAAGTGTGTACGCTGAGCCCAATAATAAATGATTAAAGGTTTCACTCGGCGCGAGGCTCCAGCCAGCAAAATATTGTACTGCGACTACTAATTGCACTAATACTAGAGCGATTATTGCTGGCTTGGCCTTTATGAATGCCATAGAGTTTTCTGTAGGACGTTTATATTTGCGTATTGCCCATATAAAGCCTATTGCTGAAAGAATCGTGATTGCTAGTCCGTTTGACCAAGGCCTATTGCTGCCTAAGGGGAGCGGAAGCCAGATCAGGAGACAGCAGATAGCGATTTGTAAGTCTTGGTGGGATTGTCGATGAAATGTGCTAAAGGTATTCACGCAGTGGCCTATATCATCGTTAGTTAATTATTATTGGACATTGCGTACAAGGTTAGGAGGATAATTTAGCCACACGCTAGTGCGAGAGTAAAGTAATATGGCTTGACATTAGCCTCCGCCAATCAAAATCAATTTCCCCGTTTTCGGATCACGGTAGACCTGTCCCAGTGACTCGTAACCGCTACCGCTTTCAATTTTCTGCTGGACGGTTCTTGGCACGCTTGGCAGTTCTTTGCCCAGTGAAATATCCTGTTTCTGGGGCTCAGCCTTAAAATGCTGTTGCAGGTCGGGGCTGAGTGACACCAGTGCGGCGATAAGCCCGCAGGCAAATACCAAAATAATATCGACCAGATTGGCCATGGGGCCGAGGGGGTCGTCGTTATTGTCGAGAAATTCGCTGTCGCGCCACTTATCCATGTTGCGTAGTTTCCAATGCGGCAAGCTGGTGCAGAGCTTGGTCGTACCAGCGGCGGCGCAGTCGGGCGAGGACAAAGCCGATCATACCCGCGAGCAGGCCAATCACCGTGGTGTCGAAGGCCACAGTCATGGCGGTGGTCAGTATGCGCAACTCACCTTCGCCCAAGGCGGCCAGCCCCGGCCCAAGGGGGATTAACGTACCCATCAATCCCAGCATTGGGGCGAGGCGGGTAATGAAGTCGGCGCGTTCAATGCGGCGTTTGCCAGCGAGTACCAATGCATCGCGATTGCCGGCGTCGCGGAGTTTGCGAATACCGCCCCAGCGCTCGCCAATGCAAATCCCCACTTCGTAAATGGCCAGTGCGACAAAAAATAATAAAGCCCAAATCACCGGCTCTAAGAGCAGTGAGGTGATCTGGTGCATAAGCCCTTGAGATAATCCTGAAACCATAGTGAACTCCAATTAGAATTTAAGCTGACGACCGCGCCACAGGCCGCTGACGAGCAGTAATATTGCCGCTGCAAATAGCCATGGCAGATAGGGACTAATGGCGCTGGCTGATGTTTGTTGTTCAGCTGACGCTGCTTTTGACTGCTGCTTAGACGCGGTCGCCTGCTGGCTAATTTGCGCAGTAGTATTCGCGTCTAGCTGCACTTCCTGAATATGGCTTGGCGAGCTGCTTGCTTGCGCTTCCGGTGTCAGTCGGCTTTTTGCCAACACCGCCTCTAGTTGCTGCGCGCGCTCGGGGCTGAGCTGCTTTTTCACCAGCGCATACATGGGGTGATTGGCGTGGGTGTGGCCACTGCCAGGGTTGCCGTGGTCAATAATATTGTCGCTAAATTGCGCGGCCAATTGTTTAACGGTGGCGGCGTCGGCTTGCCAAAAGCCTTTGTCGATGGCGACCAGCATCACCGCCAGAATATTGCTCTGCACATAGCGGTTATTGTCTTGAGATAAAAACTCCGCCAGCCCGAGCTGCATGGCATCGTCTACATAAATGGCTTTTACTTCTTCCCACACGCGGTCATTGATAATGTCGGGGCTAGTCACCTGCCAGCCCCAGAGGTATTCAATAAATTCGCTGCCCATGGTGCGGGCGCCGGAATAGCCCTCGGCCATAAGGGGCTTAATCCACTGGGGATTAAAAAAGCGACCGCGCAATTCCGACAGTAGGGCCTCGGGTAGGGCGTCGATATGCAGATTGCGGTTGTCGGCATGGTTGATTACCGCGCTGGCCGGTATTTTTCCACTCACGGTTTCGACCGCCAAATTAAAACCGCCGAGGTAGTCGAAGGCGTCGTTATTGTCGATTAAACCGTAAAGGTGGCTGGCGCGGCCCAAATAGGTTTGCGACACCCCCGTGAGCTGGCGACGGAATAAGGTTTGCGCAGATTCGCCCTGTAAACCGGCGCCGTAGGCGTGGCCCATGCGTTTAACAAAGACCTCGGCCAATTCGCTACGGTCCTGCCAGGAGCCACTGCGTTCAACCATGCGGTTAACCCCTGCGCCGTAAGCGCCTGGCGCAATACCAAATACCCGCACACTGGCTTGGCGGCCAAGGTCGGCGGCCGAGATTGCGGGGCTGGCGGCGAGTAATTCCAGCGCCTCGTTCACCCAGTTATTGGCGACTTGGTTTTTGTCCAGCGGTTCGCTGCCGCTTTCGTGAGGTTCGTCTAGGGGCGCTAGCGCAGCGTTTAGGGCCAAACTCAATGCGGGGTAGTCGCGACGAATTAAGTCGCTGCTGGCATCCAGTGCGAGTAATCCGGCTTTGTCGAGCAGTAGTAAATGCTGGCCGTAGAGATCGCGGAACAAGCCTGAGGTGGTAAAGACAACATCGAAACGGCGGGGTTGCTCGGGGCCAAGGGGTAGGCGTTCTAAGCCTTTAATAATACCGCGACTATTCCAAATGGGCCGCACGCCGAGCAGCTTCATGCCAAAGGCAATCATCGCGCCCTCGTCGCGCACGGCGTCGGAGGCCCATAAAATAATACCCTGCTTATTATTGGCGATATCGGTATTGGCAAAGGCGACCCCAGACTCGCCAGCCAGTACTTTGGCGGCCAGTGCGGTGCCTACCTCAACCCCAACGCGGGTGGGTAAGAGGCTGCCGTCCAGTGCATAAAAATTGCGGCCGGTGGGCAGGGCCTCTGGGGTGCGAATGGGGTCATTGCCTTTACCTGGCGCCACAAACTGGC
>TARA_R110000772_G_scaffold268404_1_pt1 | contig 58589 bp, 47 predicted proteins | sample TARA_R110000772 | Tara Oceans TARA_R110000772 (sample SAMEA4397948) | marine metagenome | biome: Polar Biome; feature: [SRF] surface water layer (ENVO:00010504); material: water (ENVO:00002006), including particulate matter (ENVO:01000060) such as... | depth 5 m | reverse complement strand
ATAGGTAGCATTAATATTGGTATGTGGGTTTAATTGCGCGCTTACTTCAAAATTAGCTAGACGCCAATTAGCTCGATCTTTACCAGTGGATTGGGATATTAAAATTGAATTTGCGCATGACGGTGTAGATTGTATAAACCAAATAAAAAAAATACAGCCAGAAATTCTTTTTCTTGATTTAAATATGCCGGAAATGGATGGTTATGAAGTACTCATAGCGATACGAGAGCTTGGTCTTAATGTGCTCACTGTGGTGGTTTCTGGCGATATTCAGCCGGCGGCACATGAGCGCGTATTAGAGCTAGGTGCAATTGATTTTATTCAAAAACCTTGCTCCGCAGAAAAGCTAGCCACTATTATTGAACATCATGGCATTAAAGACAAAGCAATGCGAGAGCGCCTTGCGCACTCGTTAGGTGAGCAGGTAGACCCTGATGTACGAGATATATACCAAGAGCTTACTAACGTGGCCATGGGGCAAGCAGGCGACCTACTCGCAAGGTTACTTAATGTATTTGTTAAGCTGCCCATACCTAATGTTAATATTCTAGAAGTAAATGAGCTTGATATGGCGCTGCGCTCAATTGATAACAGCACCTCAACCTCGGGTATCTGCCAAGGCTTTATAGGCGGCGGTGTATCAGGGGAAGCATTACTACTTTTAAATGACTCGAGCTTTAAAGAAATAGCATCGCTAATGAACTACGACGGTGAGCTCAATGAAAAAGTAGAGCTAGAGCTGTTAATGGATATCAGTAATATACTTATTGGCGCTATTTTAACTGGACTCTCTAAACAACTTGATATGACATTTAGCCAAGGGCATCCCATAGTACTGGGTCAGCATAGAGATGTATCAGAGCTGGTTAAATCTAACAAACCACGTTGGCAACGTACCTTAGCAATCGAGATAAGTTACGGTATTGAAAACCACAATATAAATTGCGATTTGATGTTGTTATTTACCGAAGACTCACTAAAAACTTTGAAGTACAAAGTTGCCTACCTATTAGAAGATTAACGATTATGTCAGCTGATTTAAATATGAATGAAATCCATTGGTTAATGGATATGTTTAATACTGTTGATGTGGGCCTAGTGGTGCTCGACAGAGAATATAAAGTGTGTGTATGGAATGGTTTTATGGAAAATCATTCTGGATTACTGCCAAGCGCAGTTAAACACAAAGACTTATTTGATTTATTTCCCGCAATAGATGAAAAGTGGTTTAGAAGTAAATCTGAATCCGTGTTTGTACTAAAAAACCGCTCGTTTACAATTTGGGAACAGCAACCTTATATCTTTCGTTTTAAAAACTATCGGCCAATTACCGGCAAAGCTGATTATATGTACCAAAATGCCACCTTTATTCCACTAACAAATACCCGTGGTGATGTTGAGCATATATGTATTATTATTTACGATGTAACAGATGTAGCCGTTAATAAAAAAGAACTCGAACAGTTAAATAAAAAGCTTGAGCAAGTTAGTCAAACCGATAGCTTAACGCAGCTAGCTAACCGAGGGCACTGGGAACATACGTTACGCCAAGAGTTTTTGCGTACTAAACGCAGTGGTGGTTGCAGTACTTTATTAATGTTTGATATTGACCACTTTAAAAAAGTGAACGATGAGTACGGCCACAGTTGTGGTGACGAGGCATTGCGTCATATTGCAAAATTACTAAAAGGCACATTGCGCGAAACAGATATAGCAGGGCGCTACGGTGGTGAAGAATTTGCTATCACCTTACTCGATACTGATAAACAAGGTGCGATGATAATAGCCGAGCGTTTACGTGAACTAATTGCGGCAACCCCGGTGGCTTACAAAGATCAGCTAGTGAGTATGACGGTTAGTATTGGCATTGCCTCTTATAGTAATGAATTTAAAAACCATGAACGCTGGATTGAGGCTGCCGATAAAGCACTTTATAATTCAAAACACAATGGTAGGAATAGTATTACTATGTTTGACGATATAAAAAATGACGCCTAAGCGTCATTTTTTATATCGGTTAGTTAACGCGAGTATGCAGCGTTGCTTAATAAATCTATTATCCATAACCTAGATTATTTACTCTGTAGTGTGGCGATAATCATCTATTGGACATTGACTAAGAATAGAAACTTCACCGCTACTCGACTCTTGCTCTAGCTTTACTTTAAATCCCCATAAACGGTAAAGATGTTTAAGTACTTCATCGTGTGAGTTAGCGAGCGGAATATTATTGTGCGGCACATAACGTAATGTAAGAGATCTGTCGCCTCTAATATCAACATTATAGATTTGAATATTAGGCTCGTGATTACTTAAATTATATTGCGCCGATAACGCCTCTCTCACTGCTTTATAGCCATTATCATCATGAATAGCACCTATTTCTAAATGAGGGTTATTTGTATGATCAACAATAGTAAATAATTTAAAGTCACGGATCAGTTTAGGTGATAAAAACTGGCTTATAAAACTTTCATCTTTAAAGTTTTGCATAGCAAAGTGCAGCGTGTCGAGCCAATTACTGCCAGCATACTGCGGGAACCAGCGTTTATCTTCCTCTGTTGGCTGCTCACAAATACGGCGAATGTCTACCATCATATTAAAGCCCAGAGCATAAGGGTTTATACCCGAGTAATATTGGCTATTATAAGGTGGTTGATAAATCACATTAGTGTGGCTTTGTAAAAACTCCATCATAAATGAATCAGTCAATTTTCCTTCGTCATATAAGTGATTCAAAATAGTATAATGCCAAAATGTAGCCCAACCTTCATTCATCACCTGGGTTTGTTTTTGCGGATAAAAATATTGCGATATTTTACGTACAATCCGAATGATTTCACGCTGCCATGACTCTAGCAATGGCGCATTTTTTTCAATAAAGTATAAAATATTTTCTTGTGGCTCTTGTGGAAAATGACGCTCATGCTTTTTAGCTTCTTGTTGTTGAGCTGGAATAGTGCGCCACAACTCGTTTACTTGTGATTGTAGATAGTCTTTTCGTTCTTGCTGGCGCTTTTGTTCTTCAAATAATGAAATACGTTGCGGGCGCTTGTATCTGTCTACGCCGTAATTCATTAGCGCATGACAAGAGTCGAGCAGGGTTTCTACCTCAGTAATACCGTATTTTTCTTCGCAGCGGCTAATGTACTTTTTAGCAAACAGTAGGTAATCGATAATTGAGCCGGCGTCGGTCCAGGTTTTAAATAAGTAATTCCCTTTAAAAAAAGAATTATGCCCATAACAAGCATGCGCCATAACCAGTGCTTGCATGGGCAGGGTGTTTTCTTCCATTAAATAGGCAATACACGGATCGGAGTTAATGACGATTTCGTAGGCTAATCCCATTTGACCGCGTTTATAATTTTGCTCAGTTTGAATAAACTTTTTACCGTATGACCAATGGCTATAGCCTATAGGCATACCAACGCTAGAATAGGCATCCATCATCTGCTCAGCGGTGATCACTTCAATTTGATTAGGGTACGTGTCTAAGCGATAGTGCTGTGCAACACGGGCTATTTCATCACGGTACTGGGCCAATAACTCAAAAGTCCAATCTGGGCCATCACTTATATGTTTATCCTTCATATTTACTACCTCGCTTAGGCTATGCAGCCCCTTGCTGCTGACGACCTTTTTTAAATAGCTCTCTAAAAATAGGGTAAATATCCTCAACGCTTTGAATATGTTGTATGGCAAAATTAGCATGGCTTTGGGTTATGTCTTGATACTCGCGCCATAAACTTTGATGCGCCCGTGTGGTTATTTCTATATAGGCAAAATAGCGCACTGCGTTTAATAATTTATTACGCAAAATTTGTCCACATTGCGGTGTGTCGTCTGCCCAGTTATCACCATCAGACGCTTGCGCGGCATACACATTCCATTGTTCAGAGTTGTAGCGCTCTTTAATTATTTCGTCCATGAGCTTAAGAGCACTCGAAACAATCGTGCCACCGGTCTCTTGGGAGTAAAAAAACTCTTGTTCGTCAACTTCTTTAGCTTGCGTGTGATGGCGAATATATACCACTTCAATGTCTTTATAGCTGCGTGTTAAAAACTGATATAGCAAAATATAAAAGCGCTTAGCCATGTCTTTTGTGGCCTGGTCCATAGAGCCAGACACATCCATAATACAAAACATCACGGCTTTGCTGGTAGGGTGAGGGCGTTTTTCGTAATTACGAAAACGTAAGTCGTAATTATCAATAAAAGGCACTGCCTTAATTTGCTTTTTAATCAGTTCAATTTCACTACTTAACAGCACAATAGCAGCTTTATCAGGATGTGCTTGTGCAAGTAAAATAACTAACTGAGCTTCAAGCTCTGCTAATAAACGCTTTTTACCTGCGCTCATGGCCACGCGCCGTGCTAACGAGCCTTTGAGTGAGCGTACAATATCAATATTACTTGGCATACCATCGCTGCAAAAACCAGCGCGATGAGTTTTCATTTGTACTAGTTTGTCGAGCTGATTTTCTTGCAAGTTTGGCAGCTCTAAATCCTCAAACAATAAATCTAAATATTCATCCTTTGAAATCGAAAATACAAATTCGTCTTGGCCTTCTCCCGAGTCGCTCGCTTCACCGCCTCCTGCGCCACCACCTTGCCCACCTTTAGGGCGCTCTACTTTATCGCCAGTAGAGAACTGATCGTTCCCTGGATGTATTTGTTCTCTATTGCCGCCTTTTCCTTGATGAAATGTAGGTTCGCTAATATCGCGTTGCGGAATAGAAATACTCTCTCCCGAACTTGCGTCGGTGACACTGCGTTTATTAATCGCATCAGAAACCGCTTCTTTAATTTGTTTTTTATAGCGCCTAATAAAGCGCTGGCGATTAAGCGTGCTTTTATTCTTTGCGTTTAATCGCCTATCTATAAAATGCGCCATTAATTACCTCCTAAACTACCAATATGAAGGTTATTGCGATTTTCTAACCCGTAAATACCATTCAGATAACAACCGCACTTGTTTTTGTGTGTAGCCTTTTTCGACCATACGATTAACAAAGTCTTCGTGTTTTTGCTGATCCTCGGCAGAGGTTTTGGTATTAAACGAAATAACGGGTAGCAAATCTTCGGTATTAGAGAACATTTTTTTCTCGATCACGGTGCGCAATTTTTCGTAGCTGGTCCACAGTGGGTTTTTACCATTATGGTGCGCTCGAGCCCTAAGCACAAAGTTTACTATTTCGTTACGAAAATCTTTTGGATTAGAAATACCCGCTGGCTTTTCTATTTTTTCAAGTTCTGCATTAAGGGCATCACGGTCAAATAGTTGGCCAGTATCGGGGTCGCGGTATTCTTGATCTTGAATCCAAAAGTCGGCGTAAATAACATAACGGTCAAAAATATTTTGTCCGTATTCAGAGTACGACTCTAAGTATGCGGTTTGCAGCTCCTTACCAATAAACTCCACATATTGCGGAATTAAATAGCCTTTTAAAAAGCTCAAATAACGCTCTTCGGTATCAGATGCAAACTGCTCACGCTCAATTTGTTGTTCTAACACATAAAATAAATGTACTGGATTCGCAGCAACCTCTAGGGTGTCAAAATTAAATACTCGCGATAAAATTTTAAAAGCAAAACGGGTAGAAAGTCCTGTCATACCTTCATCAACCCCAGCATAGTCTCGATACTCTTGATACGATTTAGCTTTAGGATCAGTGTCTTTTAGGGTTTCGCCGTCATACACTCGCATTTTTGAAAAAAGGCTCGAGTTTTCAGGCTCTTTTAATCGTGATAGCGTTGAAAACTGCGCTAAAATTTTAAGTGTTCCCGGGGCGCATGGCGCGTTGTACAACTCACTGTGTTGAAGTAGCTTATCGTAAATTTTAATTTCTTCGGTAACACGTAAGCAATAAGGAACCTTAACAATATATACCCGGTCTAGGAATGCCTCATTGTTTTTATTGTTTTTAAAAGTTTGCCACTCAGATTCGTTAGAGTGGGCTAGTATCATGCCGTTAAAGGGCAGAGCACTAATACCTTCAGTACCGTTGTAGTTACCCTCTTGGGTGGCTGTTAGCAGAGGATGCAGTACCTTAATAGGCGCTTTAAACATCTCAACAAACTCCATTAAGCCCTGGTTTGCTAAACATAAAGATCCAGAGTAGGCGTAAGCATCGGGATCATTTTGTGCAAAATGTTCTAGTTGGCGAATATCTACTTTACCCACTAGTGCCGAAATATCTTGGTTGTTTTCATCCCCAGGCTCTGTTTTGGCAATCCCTATTTGATTTAAAATAGAAGGGTAGCGTTTAACCACTTTAAATTGGCTAATGTCGCCATTAAATTCTTTTAAGCGTTTTCCGGCCCAAGGCGACATAATAGTTTTCAAATAGCGTGGTTTAATGCCGTATTCTTGTTCAAGTAATTTAGCATCTTCAATCGGATCGAATAATGACAGCGGGTGGTCGTTTACAGGGGAGCCTTTAATAGAATAAATGGGTACTTGTTGCATCAAGTATTTCAGTTTTTCGGCAATAGATGATTTACCACCACCAACCGGACCCAATAAATAAAGAATTTGTTTACATTCTTCTAGGCCTTGAGAGGCGTGTTTTAAATAAGAAACAATTTGTTCGATGGCATCTTCCATACCATAAAAATCAGCAAAGGCAGGATAGCGTGCTACTACACGATTAGAAAATAATCGACTTAAGCGTGCGTCTGTTGCTGTGTCTATCATTTGTGGCTCGCCAATTGCCATTAGTAGGCGCTCAGGGGCACTTGCGTAGGCAGATTTGTCGGTTTTACAAATATCTAAAAACTCAGCAATACTGTACTCTTCTTCTTGTCCAGCTTCGTATCGTGCTTGGTAATGATCAAAAATCGTCATAAAGACCTCCAAAACCCACTTTAAAAATAGCTTAACTTCTTAAAGTCTAGTCACGATTTTGAATTTTTGTGCAATAAAATTAAAAATTTATATTAAAAATTATGATCTTGACTTTTTAATATAAGAGGTACTTGTACAAGGAGATGGTAATTTACCAAGCATAAAAAAAGACGCCGCAGCGTCTTTTTAAATTTAGCTTTTAAGGGCTAATTAAGCGAAGTTAGCGTTCGCGAATTCCCAGTTAACTAGCGACCAAAAACCTTTAAGGTAATCTGGACGAACGTTACGGTAATCGATGTAGTAAGCGTGTTCCCATAAATCCACAGTTAGGATTGGAGTAACGCCATCATCAGTTAATGGTGTAGCAGCGTTAGAAGTGTTAACTATGTCTAGTGAACCATCAGCTAGTTTAACTAACCAAGTCCAGCTAGAACCAAAGTTATTAACTGCTTTGTCGTTTAATGCTTCTTTAAATGCATCAAAAGAGCCCCACTTAGCATTGATTGCATCAGCAACCGCGCCAGTAGGTGCACCACCGCCATTTGGCGATAAACTGTTCCAGTAGAACGTATGGTTCCAGATTTGTGCAGCGTTGTTAAACACGCCACCGTCTGATGAACATACGATTTCTTCAAGAGATTTGTTTTCAAACTTAGTGCCTGGGATCAAACCATTAAGTTTAACAACATAAGTGTTGTGATGTTTACCATGATGAAACTCAAGAGTTTCTTTTGAAATATGCGGCTCAAGTGCATCAATTGCATATGGTAGTGACGGTAGTTCAAATGCCATTTTTTATCTCCATCTTCTTTTAGTTAATAGTCCATTTAGTAATACGTAATGCCTGTTGGAACAGGCCAGTTATCTATACCAAACGGGAATATAGTGTTACTATAATTGTTGAGTATTCTACTCAAGTTTTAGCAAACAGCAATGCTATTGCTAAAGACTATTTCAATTGCGGCTTTATTTGCCCATTTTAAGTTATAGATCTATGGTCTCACTGAGTTATTTTCAAGGCCTTAGGTATATTAAATTATCGTCATTTTGAGGTTGTAGATGGAAACCATTGATAAAATTAAACAGCAAATTTCAGAAAACCCAATAATCCTTTTCATGAAAGGATCGCCTAAGTTGCCTAACTGTGGTTTTTCTTCACAAGCATCGCAAGCGTTAATGTCATGTGGTGAACCATTTGCATATGTTGATATTTTACTTAATCCAGACATTCGTGCTGAGCTTCCTGCTTATGCAAATTGGCCTACATTCCCACAGTTATGGGTAGATGGCGAATTAGTTGGTGGTTGTGATATTATCATCGAAATGTTTCAGCGTGGTGAATTACAACCATTAATTACTGAAACAGCAGCTAAATATAAAGAAGCTGACGCAGAATAATATCTCGATAAGCACGCTTTTTAAGGTGTATTGATACAAAATTTTGCTAAAACAATAAAACCACTTTTATAGTGGTTTTATTGTTTTTTATTAATCGTTTCTTATCGATAAATTAATCATTAAAAACTTACCAGCCAAACCAAATTAGACGTGCGTAAATGCTGCAACATTAGCTTTTAGACTTAAAAAGTTGAGTAGCTCAGCAATAAAATACCTACTAAAAGCCAACATCAAAGCATTACATTAAAACGTTTTACTACACTGTAAGTTCTTTATTTATTGCTTGAATAAAATGCAGGAACACTTAGTCCATAGAAAAATGCTCTAATGAGGGTCTGCCTTTTGCTTTTGCGCGTTTTAAACCTAAATAACAGGCTAAATTACATAGTAATTGCAATGTAATTATTACCCCACAACTAATAATAAAATTGTTTAAAGTGGCTGTTGTATTATTCATTATAAAAACCAGCGTGACCAATAACTGCCATACCAATGCTGTATTTAAATAGCGCAATAAAATCTGCTTAAAGTGAGTATGTTTAAAGGTACTCAAAATTAGAAAAACAAGGCTAACTAATAACACTAACCAGCCCGCAGTTAAACAAAAGTAGGCAACTGTATTTTGCATTTTAATCCTTAACTCTTAACCCTACTAACCACATATTAAAATAAACGTATAAAAGTAATATTAAGCGTGTGCCATTATTAGCTCTTTAGCATTTGCTTTTGCTGTTTTACTTATATTATCACCCCCTAATAGGCGTGCTATTTCGTTAACTCTGCCATCTTTGTTTAAAGGCTGCATATGGGTAAAAGTTTCTCCATTTGCTATTTCTTTAGCAACAAAAAACTGTTGATGCGCACTGCTGGCTACTTGCGGTAAATGGGTAACACAAATCACTTGGGTAGACTTACCTAATTGACGCAATAACTTACCAACAGCAGAGGCCGTTGGGCCGGAGATCCCCACATCAACTTCATCAAAAATAAGGGTAGGTGTTGTGACTTTTTGCGCAATAATTACCTGAATAGCTAAACTTATACGCGACAGCTCACCACCCGATGCAACCTTTGCTAATGGTTGTAATGGTTGTCCTGGGTTAGTTGATACTAAAAACGATACATTGTCGTAGCCTAAGCTATTTGGTGCGCGTTCGGTTTCTTGAGTTAGGGCAATTTCAAATATGCCGTTTTCCATTGACAGGTTTGCCATGCTGTTACTAATTAAGCGGTTTAGTGTATTAGCATACTCACGGCGGCTTTGGCTTAGCTGTTCACTAGCATGTTGATAATGGCTAAGTGTGTTTTCAATTTCAGATTCTAACTGCTCTAAGCGAGAGCTGTTATTGCTAATAGACTCGAGTTCTTGACTAATAGCTTGATGAAACTCAACCAATGCCTGTGGTTTAATATGGTGTTTACGCGCTAAATCCATAGCGCCGCTTAATCTGTTTTCTACCTCCACCAAGCGAGCAGGATCTAAATCGGCCTGCTCAGTGTAACTGCGCACTTCTCGGCTAGCTTCTTCTACTTGTACTGCGGCCTCTGCAAGCAATGTAGCTACACTTGCTAATGTTTCGTCATATTGTGCCAGCTCAGAAAACTGTTGCGCGCTGTGTTGCAATAACGAACAAGCATTTTGCTCATCACTTTCGTATAAATGCTGTAACTCACGCTGACACGTTTCTAAAATCGTTTGGCTATTACTTAACTTGTAATGCTCAGCTTCTATTTGTTCAAACTCACCTTCTTGCAGGGCAAACTCGTTAAGTTCTGCTACTTGGTATTCTAATAGTTGTTTTTGCGCAGCTTGCTGCTGCTGTTGTTGTTGTAAGTGTTTAAATTCTTTTTGTAAATTAGCAAATTGCTTATAGCTTTGGCTAACGCCACTGACCAAATTATGATGTCCGGCATAGGCATCTAGTAGCTGCAGTTGATGCTCGGCTTTTAACAAGTGTTGGTGGGCATGTTGGCCATGAATCGAAATTAAATACTGGCCAAGCTCTTTTAGTTGCGCTGCTGTTACAGCGCTGCCATTAATGTAGCTTTTGCTGCGGCCATTTTTACACACCACGCGGCGCAATAAACATTCGTTATCGGCGTTACTCAACATATTTTGTTCTAAAAAAGCATGAGCGAGGGGTAAATTACTTAAATCAAATTGCGCGCATACTTCCGCTTTATCTGTGTTTGGGCGCACAGCTGAGGCTTCGGCGCGCTCGCCTAAACATAGCGAAAGGGCATCAATAGCAATCGACTTACCCGCACCCGTTTCACCGGTAATTGCGGTCATGCCGTTTTGCCACTCTGTACTTAAATTACTTACAATTGCGAAATTTTTAATTTCTAAACCAATTAACATACTGTTTATCCATCCAGTCAATTGACTGTTAATTTATACAGTGTTTTGGTTTTTTGCAAATTAAATTTTTATGACTTACGCAATTTCTTCATCTTGAATAATTTTAGAATGGCTATTAGTTTCGCTTGTTTCGTCAGCATTATTAATATTATCAGCGAGTTGTTCTATGTCTTCTGTTTTAATATTAACAATAAGGGCGGGTAAAATAGTTTGATAAAAAGTCTTGTTATATAAAATACCTTGCAAGGGAAGTTCCGCTACAAAGTACTGGATATTATCGACTAAATTTTGAGAAACATTGCTTTGATAAGTTTTAATTAACTCGTTCGACAGTATATTAATAAGTAAATCGGCAGTACTTTCTAACTGGTTTAGGTTTTCATCCGTGTGAGCTTGCACCACAAAAAAATTGCTTACAATGGCTTGTATACGTGGCAGGTATTTGGGTCGGATAAGCTTAGCGTCAAGTAACTCATTGAGCTTTAGCTTTAAGCGAGTATTAACTTGTGATACTCGAGCATTAAAAAGCTTTTTTTTCGCTTCGATTGCTTTTTTACGGTTATTTTCAACAATTAAATAACTAGCTAATAATGTAATTAATAATAATAAAGCAAAAAAAACAATATAAGTCATTGCCGCACAATCCTGATTTGGTTAGCTATTTTATAAAAAATATATTTTGCTCTAAAGCACGATACTTAGCAATAAAATTAGTATAAACGACTGCCCCAATTGAGCTTTTGGCGTAATACGTTGTAATAAGAGTAATTTTTAGGATGAATAAGGCGCAGCTTTTTATCGGCTTTTTTAATGACTACCTCATCACCAGGTAAAACGGCGAGTACCACATGGCTGTCGCAGCTAACTTGCAAACTATCGGTGTTCTCAAGGCTTAGTTTTAAGCGTACTTCGTTATCGGCATCAACTACCAGAGGTCGGCTCGATAAAGTATGTGGAAACATAGGCACTAGCGCTATTGCGTTAAGCTCAGGAGTAAGAATAGGGCCGCCCCCCGATAGTGAATAAGCAGTTGAGCCGGTAGGGGTAGATACAATAAGTCCATCAGAGCGCTGAGAAAACACAAAGTCGTTATTTATAAAGGCTTCAAACTCAATCATATGCGCTACTTTGTCGGCATGTAAAACGGCTTCGTTTACAGCCGAGTTTGCACTTTTAAGTTCGTTATGACGATACACTTCTACTTCGAGTAAGAAGCGCTTTTCTTCAACATACTCACCGCTGAGTACCTGCTCTAAACTGGCTTCGAAACCCTCGGGGTTTAAATCGGTTAAAAACCCAAGGTTGCCTCGGTTTACACCTATAACGGCTATATCAAAGCGTGCTAATACACGCGCTGCGCCAAGCATATTGCCATCGCCACCTACTACAATGGCTAAATCAGCTTGTTCACCTAAGTCGACCAGTTTAACTAACTTATTTTTTGGTATATCAATAAGTTGGCTTCCTGTGCGTTTTTCTACAATAACTGTAAAACCAAGCGCAAGTAAAAATGTATGCAGGCGCTGCAAGGTTGCCGCGGCATCTGGATGATTTGGTTTACCAATAAGGCCGATAGTGCGAAAAGGAGAATCCATAATAAATACACAGCAAGTTTTAATATTTGTAGAGTAACCTAAAACAGAAGTGTTTGAAAATACAGATCGTTAGCAATACTGCAATGAATTAATCTTGCAGCTCATTAATTTACGTGCCGTGTAGCTAATGACTTGAAATTAAGAAGCTCTGCCCCGATATAAAGCACATGAGACAAGATGCAGTAACCATGAAACTAAACCCACGAGATCAACAAATTTTTGCGGCTGTAATGAGCACGTATTGTAATGGTGAAGGTTTACCTGTGCCATCAACAAAAATTGCCAAGCTAAAAGGTATGGCAGTTTGCTCAGCTACAGTACGTAATGCCATGGCACGTTTAGAGAAAGTAGGCTTGCTCTACTCACCCCACACATCAGCGGGGCGCGTGCCAACAGACTACGGATTTGATTATTGGTTTGAGGAATTTTTTGCACTCGCCGACATAGCTAATTACTGGCAACCTGCGCAAACACAATTAGTTGAATTAGCGCATGGTTTAAGTCAGCGTTATCAGGTGTGTTGTTGTGTTGGTTTGCCACAGGTACGCTCGCAACAAGTATTTAGAGTGGAAGTGCTCGATTTTGATTCCACGGATTGGTTAATCTTATTAATAGACAGAGCAGGGCAAAGTCATAACATTTGTATTAATAAGCCCGATGACGCAAGTGATACTGTGCGTTATCAGTTTGCCACGTGGTTAAATACGGTATTTAGCCAACAAACCTTAATAGAAGGCTTGTACCGTATGCAGGCAATGGCTAATACTGCACCGCGTAACTGTCATGATTCACTCAACCAATGGACGCGTGAACTAAGCCAAAAGCTTGGCTCTGATAATAGTATTGTGGTTGGTGAAAACTATTTGTATAAACAAATAGATTGCGAGCAAAGCCTAAACATTGGGGTGTCTTTTTTAAATTTTGTCGAAGACAAGCTAGTATTTAAAAATGGGGTGTCGGTACTTAATACTGAAAACCTACCTTTTTCAGAGTGTAACGAATTGATTGTGATTAGCTTGCCGTACTTTCAAAATCAAGAATATCAGAGTCGTTTTTGTGTAATTTGTCCAAAATCAGCGCCAATCGAAAAAATAATCCAAGAATTTAAATTAATTGAGACATCTAACTCTTGAATCTTTTAATTCAATCCCCATAATTACCGCAGTTGTAAAGAATTGGAGCACATATTTATGTCTGAGCAGAGACAAAACCCAGAACAAGAAGTAGAACTAAACGAAGACCTAGCAAAAATGGAAGCTGATGTTGAAGCCGCTGTACAAGCAGCAGAAGAACACGCAGAGCAAGAACAAAGCCCTGAAGCCGAAATTGCAATGTTATATGCAGAGCTTGAAGTAGCAAAGCAAACAATAGCAGATCAAAAAGACGGTGTAGTTCGCGCCGCTGCTGATGTTGAAAACATGCGTCGTCGTGCAGCACAAGATGTAGAAAAAGCACATAAATTTGCACTAGAGAAGTTTGCTAACGAATTACTCCCGGTTATTGATAACTTAGAGCGCGCAATTGAGTTTTCTGATAAAGAAAACGAAACGCTAAAACCTGTGCTAGAAGGTATTAGCATGACGGTAAAAAGCTTTAACGATGCTGTTGCAAAATTTGGCGTTGAAATTGTTAACCCACAGGGTGAGCAGTTTAATCCAGAGTTTCATCAAGCTATGTCAATTCAGCCAAGCAACGATGTATCGCCAAATACAGTATTAGCGGTAATGCAAAAAGGCTACACCTTAAACGGACGTTTATTGCGCCCAGCTATGGTTATGGTATCTAAAGCAGCTGACGCTTAAGTTGTTATTAATGATTTAAAAAATGCCTCAATTTGAGGCATTTTTTTTGCTATTTAAATAGTGAACCAATTGCACTAAAACAGTTAGTATTACAGCACCAAACATCAAGCTTGAAAAAGGCACGGCACTTTTAGCATGTAGTATAGCTAATAGGGGGCCGACCAAAGCACCGCTACCAAAGCGTAACGTACCAATAACTGCGGTTGCTGTGCCTGTATTTGCTTCAAACTTCATTAAAATAAGTGAGTCAGCATTACTGGCTATTATGCCTAAGCTCATCATAAGTGGTGCAATAGCACCAACAATAAAGTAAAGCGACAGCTGCATAATACTAAAAGTAAGTAACGCAGCGCCCGAAAGTAAGCCAAATATTAATCCGTAGTAGAGCATTTTACGAGAGCCAATTCGCGGCACAATACGAGTATTTAAAAAATTCCCAAACATGAGTGCTATAACGTTAAATGCAAACAAAATGCCAAATAACTGCTCTGATACTTTAAATAAGTCTAAATATACAAACGGTACTGAGGTTAAAAAACAAAAAAATCCAAACGAGACAAACATAGAGCTTAAAATGTCGGCACGTGCATCTTTGTTACTCAGTATTATTTTATAACTATTAAAAAATAATGGCAGCCCTTTAAGGTCATTTTTAAAAATAGGAATGTCGATTAAATACACATGCACAAAAGCTAAAATAATAAAGCTGTAGGCCGCTAAAATTAAAAAGATGGTAGACCAAACAGAAAACCCTAAAATAAGCGAACCAATTGAAGGTGCAAGTAATGGCGCTACCATCATAATCATCGATACATAAGACATACCTTTGGCGGTGTTTTTTTGGTAAATATGCCTAATTATCCCAGGAACTACCACGGTTGCCGCTGCACCGGTAAATGCCTGTACGGTACGCAAGACCCAAAATGCATATATATCGGTAGTAAAGGCAAGTGCTAATGACGTTATACCAAATAAAGTTAAGCCAATTTTAGCCAATTTACGGCGACCAATTTGATCGGCAATAGGGCCAAAAAATAACATCCCTAATGCATAGCCCGCTAAATAAATACTTAACGATATTTGTACGTTAGGCATACTGGTTTGTAAGTCGCCCGCAATAACTAACATTGCCGGTAAATACATATCAATAGCTAAAGGCGTAATTGCCACAATACTAGCTAGTAAAGGCAATAAAATACGGGTGTTAAAAGACGAAGCCGATGCAGGCATGTATAAACTCAATCATTACTAAACAGGATGTATAGTGTAACAGGGCATGCTGATTGGATAAACTTAGTTTGCCTGCTAAGTTAATTGTAATGGGTAAATAACCTGAGATCCGGATAATAAACCTATCTCGAGCAGCTATTTTCAGCGCTAACTGCGTTGAATTTACTTGCAATAGGCCAGCTATTGACGCGTAAATTTGCCTTATTTTCACTGAAAATCTCTGGCTAGAGAAAATAAAATTAAATATAACTATGATTCAATACGTTAGTAAATCTCTTAACCAGAGTTCAGGTTAAATAAACAACAAAATTTTATTGTTACTTGCTAAAAAGCAATTATTTTAAACTGCGGTGGTATTTGCTATTCTAGCGCTAACAAAAAATATGATTTGAGGGAATATAATGAAAAAACTCGTGATAGCTATATTAGCTACTGCAGTGCTGGCTGGCTGTAAAACATCACCAACAGGGCGCACCCAAATTGCGCTTTATTCTGATCAACAAATGAGTGAAATGGGCACAGCCAGTTTTGCTGAGATGAAAAAAAATCAGCCAATCAATAAAAATCCACAAACTAACGCGTATGTAAATTGTATTGCCGAGCAAGTAGTGGCTGTTTTACCTAAGCAGTACGCTTCGCAAAAATGGGAAGTAGTGGTATTTGAAGACGACTCAGCGAATGCGTTTGCATTGCCAGGCGGTTACATTGGTGTGCATACGGGGCTGCTAAAAGTGGCTACTAACCAAGACCAAGTGGCTACAGTGCTTGGCCATGAAGTAGGGCATGTAATTGCAGAGCATTCGAACGAGCGTGTATCGCAAAGCTCAATGCTACAAACCGGCATGCAAATTGGCGGTGCAGCTCTTGAAATGGGTAATGTTGGGTATCGTAACGAAATTATGCAGGGTTTGGGCTTGGGTGCACAATACGGTGTTGTATTGCCGTTTAGTCGTTCGCACGAATCAGAAGCTGACGAAATCGGCTTGGATTTAATGGCGCAAGCTGGTTTTGATCCAAAAGAGTCAGTTACTTTATGGCAAAATATGAGTAAAGCGGGTGGTGGCGCAACACCTGAGTTTTTATCAACTCACCCAGCACCAGCAAGCCGAATTAAAGACTTGCAAGCACAAATGAGCCAAGCTTTAGGTGAGCAAAAAACAGCAAGAGCACAGGGTAAAAACCCACAATGTAAGCTGTAATTTAGTTTAACTACAAATAAAAACCCTGTAAGTAATTTACTTACAGGGTTTTTATATTCAGTGCTAATCTTTATTTATTGAGTAAAGAGCTATTAGGGAGTCCATATAAGACCCTAGTTAAAGCTTAAAAAGTCCACTCAACATGAAGTTGTGGTACCGATTCTGTAACATTAGTGCCAAATTTGTTATGCCAATATTGCCACTCCATCCCTAGCAACAGAGTGTTTTCTTTCATTTCAAGGGCATGGCCTAAATCCCAGGTAATAATAGGCTGCGCTAAAAACCACGCACGCACATCTTGACCAAATTCATTTTCACGCTCAGCAATGTACTCAACATGGCCCTTTACATTAAACTTTTGCGTGCCGATCATAAAAGGGTAATCAAACGCAACATCAAACATCCAGCTATTAGTTTCTATAGGTGCACCACCTTTTGCTACGCCTTCACTGTCATCAATGTAGGCAGTTACCAATGTCTGAAAAAAGTTAAAACCAGGTACATCCCAGCTTAATTTAACACCCGGTAAATATTTCATTACCTTGGCGTCTCCTGCTACGTTAATACCGGCGGTTAAACCAACATCAATTAACGCGCCTGAACCAATCTGTTGGCCGGTAATAGCTGATAGGCTAACGGTTGAATACCATTCGCCATAAAAATCACGGTCTTGAAAACCGTCTTCAAGGTCGTCTTTACTGTAATCAATAAAGAAAAAATTATCGCCGTAATCATAACCAGATGCGTGCTGAATTGAATACACAGCGGTATCTGACTCTTGCTCTGTGAATGGATTTGTTTGCTCGCCATAATTAATGTGTAGAGCAGTACTGCTCCAGTTAGCAGCAATAGCAGAGGTAGATAAAGCGCAAGTGCTTAAACATAAAGCGGGAAGTAATTTTTTTAGTTTCATAATACTAATTAGTGTGACACGCGGGAGCGCTATTATAAGCAAAGGGGAGTGGTTTGTTAATTATTATATTACTGTGTTGTAGCTTAATCACTAAGCTACAACACAGTAACGTTAATTTATGCTTTATTTCTGCGCAGACAAATAACCGCAATAGCACTAAAAGCTAATATAAAACAGTAATAAGAAGAAGTTGATACTTCCCATGGGCTAATTTTAAATGTAGCTCCAAGTAGCAATGCTTGCGCGCCATAAGGCAGGGTCCCTTGCGTTACGCAGGCAAATATATCGAGCAAACTAGCCGAGCGTTTACCAGTAATATTACCATCATCAGCAAGTTTTTTAGCAATTGGGCCGGTAACAATAATAGACACGGTATTATTAGCAATACACATATTGCTGGCCATTACTAACGCCGCTATACCGAGTTGGTCAGCCACTTTTCGATGCCACTTAGCAATCACTTTAGTAATTGCTTGGATTTTTTGCGCTATGTAATCCAGGCCACCATTAAGGCGAATAAACTCAGAAAGACCACCTATAAACATCGACAGCAAAAATATTTCTTGCATGTCGGTAAAGCCTTTATAAATATCTTTTACAAAGCTGGCGCCTTCATAGCTACCAGTAAAGCCCATAAGTGCAGCAAAAACAATACCGCTAAGCAAAACTACAAATACGTTAAAGCCCATTACCGCAAGCACTAAAATAAAGGCATAAGGCAACACTAATAAAATGTCGTAATCTTTGGTTTCAACAACTTGTGCAGCGGGTGTTAAATATAACAACAACGCAATTGTAACAATGGCGGCCGGAATAGCTATTTTAAGGTTTTCTTTAAACTTATCTTTCATTTCACAGCCCTGAGTACGGGTGGCCGCAATAGTGGTATCTGAAATAATCGATAAGTTATCACCAAACATCGCGCCCGATACTATAGTACCGGCCATGAGTGCTGGATCTATGCCGGTTTTAACCGACACTGCATACGCTATAGGGCCAATGGCACCAATAGTTCCCATTGAAGTACCCATGGCGGTGGAAATTACGGCGGCAATTAAAAATAATCCAGGGAGCAATAAAGAAGGTGGAATAATTGACAAACCAGCGTTAACAACCGCATCAACGCCACCTGTGGCACCGGCAACAGCAGAAAACGCACCCGCTAATAAGTAAATTAAACACATGGTAATTATGTTGTTATTACCTACGCCTTTAATAAAGGTTTCGACGCTTTGGTTTATTGAGGTTTTATTTAAAATGAAAGCCAGAATAATGGCGGGTAAAATAGCAACAGGTGCAGGTAATTGATAAAAAGCGTAATCAACCCCTTGTGATTGTAAATATAAGCCTGAGCCTAAAAATATCGCTACAAAGGTAAGTAGGGGAAGCAAAGAAAGTATTGCTTTATTTTTGTTAAATGATGGCTGCATCATATTCCTCGTATTATTGAAAAAAGATCACAGCCAAAAACTCCTCTTTTAGCTGTGTTTAGCGAATCCTCCACTGTACTTAAACTAGGAGACCACTGCGCCCGCAAGCCAAAGACCAAATCGACGCTGAAAAGAAGTTTAAATGTATAGACGGCTAAAGTAAACTGGTATTATTACTTAAATTAAAAGTGTGACCTGACTATTACATGCTATTTAGGTAATATCTAGCCTAGTAAATAGTGTTAATTGACCAATAGTATCTTCGCGCGAGCCACAAGGTGCTGCAAATTAAAATATTAGGTAAGGTAATGACAAAAAATAAAATCGGTGTTTTTGGTGCCAACGGCAGAATGGGCTCAGCCTTATTAGAAGCAGCAAGTACAAAAGAGCATAGTGAACTTGCAGCCGCTTATGTGCGCAGTAGTTCACCGTTATTAGGCATTAATGTTAATCAACTCAACAGTGCTGCAGATAAAACAGTAACCTTTAGCGATGAAGCTAATATTACGAATGTTGATGTATTAATTGATTTTACTTTGCCAGCCGGCATGCGCGCACATTTACAAACAGCGGTTAAGCAAGGTGTCCCTATGGTAATTGGTACCACCGGGCTAAACGAAGCCGATATGACATTGCTACACGAGGCTGCAAACCATATTCCTATCGTATTTGCGCGCAATTATAGTGTGGGGGTAAATGTATTACTTAATTTAGTGCAAACAGCAGCTACAAAGTTTGGCGATGATATGGATATTGAAATTTTTGAAGCGCATCATCGCCATAAAATAGATGCGCCGTCGGGTACTGCGCTGGCCATTGGCGAAGCCATTGCAGATGCAAAAGGCTGGGATCACGACAAAGTTGCCGTATACGACCGCAGCAAAATTGAGCAGGCTAAGTCGCAAAATGAAATTGGTTACTCGGTGCTCAGAGGCGGCGACATAGTAGGTGAACACACCGCATACTTCGCAACAATGGGCGAAAGACTCGAATTAACCCATAAAGCAAGCTCAAGAATGACCTTTGCATTAGGTGCTATAAGAGCTGCAGGCTGGTTAATAAATAAACCCGCAGGACTTTATGATATGCAAGATGTGCTAGATTTGAAGTAGTTAACTTGTTCTTTCAGCTGTTTGGGTCTGAATAAAGGTACAAGCAGTTATTTATTATAATTTACTAAATAGCGTTAGATCTAAAAGAAAACTTAATGTAAAATGCAGCCAATTTGCCAAAAATTAATAATCGCGTGTTTCCAATTATACCCAAGTGGCTTGAAAAAAGCAGGGTTCAGTGGGAATAAAGTCGTTTTAAGGCAAGAAAAAATGATTAAGGTTTAAAGCTCGTTATCGGCGTCATTTAACACTGTTTATAAAATAACTTTATCCACAAAAACTCGCTTTAACAATCGCCTGGGTATTGGCGGGGCGTTAAGCATTTTGCTTAGCCTCGTTTTTTACTGTTAGGAGGTTAATTTGACTAAATCCGCTCTGTTAGTCCTAGAAGACGGCACAGTGTTTCGCGGTACTGCAATCGGCGCTGACGGCATGTCAGTAGGTGAAGTAGTATTCAATACGTCTATGACTGGTTATCAAGAAATTTTGACTGACCCATCATACGCGGAACAAATCGTAACTTTGACGTACCCACATATAGGTAATACGGGTACTAATAGCGAAGACGAAGAAGCGAATCAAATATGGGCCAAAGGCCTAGTGATCCGTGATTTGCCACTGCTAGCAAGTAATTTTCGTAGCGAGCAATCGTTAGATGATTACTTAAAACAACGTAATATTTTAGGTATTGCGGACATCGACACCAGAAAGCTAACGCGTATTTTGCGTGATAAAGGCGCTCAAAACGGGTGTATAATAGCCGGTGACGAATTAGACGAAAACAAAGCGCTTCAAGCCGCGCAAGCCTTCCCAGGCTTAAAAGGTATGGATTTAGCAAAAGTAGTCTCAACCAAGGAAATGTTTGAGTGGCGCGAATCAAGCTGGACATTAGGCGAAGGTTTTAAAACCTTAAACGCGGCTGATGAAAAGTTTCATGTTGTTGCCTACGACTTCGGTGTTAAGCGTAATATTTTACGTATGCTTGTAGATCGTGGTTGTAAATTGACTGTAGTACCAGCGCAAACCTCTGCCGCTGACGTACTAGCATTAAACCCTGATGGTATCTTTTTATCTAATGGCCCGGGCGATCCAGCACCGTGTACTTATGCCATTGATGCAATTAAAACCCTTTTAGAAACCGAAACCCCTATTTTTGGTATTTGTTTAGGCCATCAATTATTAGCGCTTGCCTCAGGTGCTAAAACAGTGAAAATGAAGTTTGGCCATCATGGTGCCAACCACCCAGTTAAAGATTTAGAACGTGATGTAGTGATGATCACCGCACAAAACCATGGTTTTGCTGCCGATGAAACTACGCTACCTGATAACCTGCGTGCTACGCACACATCGTTATTTGACGGTACTTTGCAAGGTATTCATCGTACAGATAAGCCAGCGTTTAGCTTCCAAGGTCACCCTGAAGCAAGCCCAGGCCCGCACGATGCCGCCCCATTATTTGATCACTTCATCGATTTGATGCAAGCGCGTAAACACTAATTTAACCGGAGTAATAATGCCAAAACGTACCGACATAAAAAGCATTCTTATCTTAGGCGCAGGCCCAATTGTTATTGGTCAGGCTTGTGAATTTGACTACTCTGGTGCACAAGCGTGTAAAGCACTGAGAGAAGAAGGCTATCGAGTTATATTAGTTAACTCAAACCCAGCAACAATTATGACTGACCCTGATATGGCAGATGCGACGTACATCGAACCAATTCACTGGGAAGTTGTAGAAAAAATTATCGAAAAAGAAAAGCCAGATGCAATCCTACCGACTATGGGTGGGCAAACAGCATTAAACTGTGCGCTTGAATTAGACAAGCACGGCGTATTGGCTAAGCACAGCGTTGAGTTAATTGGCGCAACAGCAGATGCAATCGACAAAGCAGAAAACCGCGAACGTTTCGATACAGCAATGAAAAACATTGGTTTAGAATGCCCACGTGCTGAAATTGCTCATTCAATGGATGAAGCAAGAGACATCATTACTCGCATTGGCTTACCGTGTATTATCAGGCCTTCTTTTACTATGGGCGGCACCGGTGGTGGTGTAGCGTATAACTTAGAAGAGTTTGAAGAAATTTGTGAGCGTGGCTTAGACTTATCGCCAACGAACGAATTGCTAATTGATGAATCACTGATTGGTTGGAAAGAATACGAAACAGAAGTTGTACGTGATAAAAACGACAACTGTATTATTGTTTGTACCATTGAAAACTTTGACCCTATGGGTGTGCACACGGGTGATTCGATCACAGTTGCACCAGCGCAAACATTAACCGACAAAGAATACCAAATTATGCGTAACGCCTCTATGGCGGTATTACGTGAAATTGGTGTTGAAACAGGCGGTTCTAACGTACAGTTCGGTATTAATCCTGAAGATGGCCGTATGGTTATCATTGAGATGAACCCACGCGTATCACGCTCATCAGCATTAGCGTCAAAAGCAACGGGTTTCCCAATTGCTAAAATTGCTGCAAAATTAGCCGTAGGCTACACACTTGACGAGCTACAAAATGATATTACTGGCGGTAAAACACCAGCGTCGTTTGAGCCGGCAATTGACTATGTAGTTACAAAAATACCTCGCTTTAACTTTGAAAAATTTGCCGGTGCGAACGACCGTTTAACCACGCAAATGAAATCAGTAGGCGAAGTAATGGCGATTGGTCGTAACCAACAAGAGTCATTACAAAAAGCATTACGTGGCCTTGAAGTGGGTGCAACTGGTTTTAACCCAATTGTGGCGCTTGACGACCCTAAAGCAAAAGAAATTATCATTCGTGAACTACGCGAGCCAGGTGCAGAGCGTATTTGGTATATTGCCGATGCAATGCGCCATGGTATGAGCGTTGAGGATGTTTACGAGCTGACAAAAATTAACCGCTGGTTCTTAGTACAAATAGAAGACATTTTAAAAGACGAAGCAAAAATTAGCGACGTAGGCATGGCAGGCTTAAATGCCGACTTCCTACGCAAGTTAAAGCGTAAAGGTTTTGCTGACCCACGTATTGCAGAAATTGCAGGCGTATCAGAAGCTGAAATTCGTAAAAAGCGTCATTTACTAAACATTCTACCAGTATACAAGCGTGTTGATACCTGTGCTGCAGAGTTTAGTTCAGACACAGCTTACATGTACTCAACTTACGATGAAGAGTGTGAAGCCAACCCAACAACCCGTGACAAAATCATGGTGATTGGTGGCGGTCCTAACCGCATTGGTCAAGGCATTGAGTTTGATTACTGTTGTGTACACGCTTCGCTTGCACTGCGTGAAGACGGTTATGAAACCATTATGGTTAACTGTAACCCTGAAACGGTATCTACCGATTACGACACCTCAGATCGTTTATACTTTGAACCAATTACCCTTGAAGACGTACTAGAAATTGTACGTGTTGAAAAGCCAGTGGGTGTAATTGTGCAGTACGGTGGTCAAACACCGCTTAAATTAGCGCGTGAACTTGAAGCGAATGGCGTGCCAGTTATTGGTACATCGCCAGATGCAATAGACCGTGCAGAAGACCGCGAACGTTTTCAACAATTAGTCGAGCGTTTAAATCTACTGCAACCAGAAAACGCTACGGTAACATCAACTGAAGAAGCAATTTTAAAATCAGTTGAAATTGGCTTTCCATTAGTAGTACGTCCATCGTATGTACTAGGTGGTCGCGCCATGGAAATTGTATACGACGAGCAAGACTTACGTCGCTACATGACCGAAGCAGTACAAGCCTCAAACGAAGCACCAGTATTACTAGACCGCTTTTTAGATAACGCGATTGAAGTTGACGTTGACGCAATTTGCGACGGCGAGCAAGTAATTATTGGCGGTATTATGGAGCACATAGAGCAAGCGGGTGTTCACTCAGGTGACTCAGCATGTTCATTACCGGCTCACACGCTATCGCAAGAAGTACAAGATGTAATGCGCAAGCAAGTTACTGATATGGCACTTGAACTTGGTGTTGTTGGTTTAATGAATACTCAGTTTGCTGTAAAAGATGGCTTAGTGTATTTAATTGAAGTTAACCCACGTGCTGCACGTACCGTACCGTTTGTATCAAAAGCAACCGGTGTTGCACTTGCAAAAGTAGCTGCACGTTGTATGGCGGGTCAGTCTTTGGCAAGCCAAGGTATAACTAAAGAAGTTATTCCTCCATATTACAGCGTAAAAGAAGTTGTTTTACCATTTGCTAAGTTTCAAGGTGTGGATCCAATCCGTGGCCCTGAGATGCGTTCAACCGGTGAAGTGATGGGTGTTGGTGATACTTTCGCCGAAGCGTTCGCAAAAGCACAATTAGGTGCAAGCAATACTTTACCACGCGGTGGTCGCGCGCTATTATCCGTGCGTGATAGCGATAAGCCACGTATTGTTGAACTAGCTAAAATCATGACAGACCTTGGTTTTGAAATAGATGCAACAGGTGGCACAGCTGCTGCACTTGAAAATGCTGACATTGCGGTTCGCCGTGTAAATAAAGTATTTGAAGGGCGCCCGCACATTCTTGATAGAATCAAAAGTGGCGAGTATAGCTATATTGTTAATACCACAGAAGGTCGCCAAGCGATTGAAGATTCGAAGGTGTTACGTCGTGGTGCTTTACAGCACAAAACCAACTATACTACGACCTTAAATGCGGCGTTTGCAAACTGTACAGCAAACCAAGCAGATGACCGTGGGAAGGTGACGTCAGTTCAAGAACTACACCTGCGATTGAACTAAGGAAATGTGCCAAGGCCGTTAAATTGCGGCCTTGGGATTAAGTGAGAAAAAGTATGCAAACAATTCCGATGACAGTTCGTGGTGCAGATTTACTGCGCAAAGAACTTACCGAATTAAAAACAGTTACCCGTCCTAAAATCGTCAGCGATATTGCAGTTGCACGAGAGCATGGTGACTTAAAAGAGAATGCTGAGTATCACGCTGCGCGTGAGCAACAGGGTTTTTGTGAAGGCCGAATTCAAGAAATTGAAGCTAAGCTTTCAAATGTACAAATAATTGATGTAACTAAAATGCCTAATACCGGCAAAGTTATTTTTGGTACAACAGTTACTATTGTCAACGTTGAAACTGATGTTGAAGTTAAATACCAGATTGTTGGTGATGACGAAGCAAGTATTAAAGATAATCGTATTTCGGTTAATTCACCGATCGCACGAGGTTTAATTGGTAAGCAAGCAGATGATGCTGTGAACATTGAAACCCCTAAAGGCACCGTTGAATACGAAATCATCGAGGTTGAGTATATTTAATAACTCACTTTACGCGTAAATAAAAGCCAGTGTATTAATACACTGGCTTTTTTGTTTTAAAGTGTTTAAAAGTGTTAAAACAGCCCTTATAAATTGGCCTTAAAAATTTTACTTTGTTACCATATACAGGCTGCAAATTAAGCAGTTTACTCGGAGATATTTATGAACGATACCGACCATCCCTCTAGATTGAGGGCAGAAAAATAACCCGTATTGGTATTTATCTTCTATAAATCTACCTAAGCGGTAGAGTAATTTTATTCTTTCCTATTTTTCTTCTCTCAGACACCTAGATATAAATAATGAAATTAGCCTTATTAAAGTGCTGATTATAGTTACTAGTACGCTGATATTTTAATCAGTCATATAGTTTCATTATTTGATGGTCGTTACCTTATGCTAATGTTTTTTACTCCTAATTAATGGCTATTAGCTAAACAGTAGTTTTAACTGTTTGAACGCCATGTTATTAATTTAAATAAAATACAATTAGCCTAGCATTAGCCAATCGGGAGATTCGCCATGACGGTAATGAGCAAAAACTACGTAGAAAATAACCCACACTTTTCTCAAGCAGAAATAGGGGCGGCTAGAAAAGTGTTTTTAGCGCACAGCTATAATAAACAAGTGCACTTATTAACAATAATGGATGTTGAAGAAGCGGTTGCTATTTTACAGCACTGTTCAATTACTTATGTACAAGACTTAATAAGTCGTTTAGAAAAAGACGGTTACGACAAACTCGCTCGACACTATGCGCATCAGTTGGGTTTTATTCACTCAGAAGTTGAAACAGCGCAAAGTTATTTAAATACCTCGGCACTGGGGCATGTGCAGCAGCGTATTGGCTGGATCATAGTATTAGCGTTATTAGGTATAGTGTCTGGGTTAATTATTACTCAATACGAAGACACATTAAGCCAGTTAGTATTGTTGGCAGTGTACATGCCGGTTATTGCGGCTGCGGGCGGTAACACAGGCTCACAAGCGGCTACTTTGGTAATACGGGCGTTAGCAACAGGCGAGCTGAAAAAAAGACAATGGTTTGCTGTGTTTCTTAAAGAAAGCCAAATTGCAGTGTGTCTTGCGTTAGCGGTGGCGGGCGTAATGGTTATTCGCATCTTATTTTTTAGCGATGTTAAATCTGCCGGTGGGTTCGATTTAAATATAATTGCGATGGCCATCGCAGTGGCATTGTTTATTCAGGTAACTATTTCTACTACGCTAGGGGGGTTATTACCTATTTTAGCGCGGGCACTTAAGCTAGACCCCGCGGTATTAGTGAGCCCTGTATTGGCATCAATTGTTGATATATCGGGGATGTGGATTTACTTTACCGTAGTTAACTATTTTTTAGAAATTGGTTAAATCAAAAATTTTAGGTTTATATGTTTTGCGCTAATCACTTAACACTCAGTAATTAGCGCAAAACTTAGTTTGAATTTATTCTTGCACATTTCCCCCTCTACCAATTACTTTTAACTAAAATTTCTTTAGGTTATTCATCTGCCATCAATTTGATCTATGCTGATATGGAGCAATACGGTTTAACGTCCTCTCAAATAAGGATAAATAATGGCTAATATACTTTACCCGGCACCTTTAAAAGTAGGTTCTAAAATTGCGGTGTGTTCGCTTTCAGAAGGGATCGCGGCTAAATATCATGCTCGTTTAGAGAGTGTAATAAACGGTTTAAAACAGCGTGGCTATGAAGTAATTGAGGGGGCGTTTTTACGGCGCAGCGAAGCAACAGCAGAATTAGCTACCAAAGCCCATGCAGAGCAGTTAATGGGCTTTTTAGTTGACGATAGTATTGATGCAATTATGCCTCCCTTTGGTGGCGAACTTGCGATGGAAATACTGCCGCAACTTGATTTTAATGCTATTAAACAGGCTAAACCCAAATGGCTTGTGGGGTTTTCAGATGTGAGTACTGTGGCCTGTGCACTCACTGCTAAATGCCAATGGGCAACGCTGCATTGTGCCAATTTAATGCAATTGCACCCAAACGAAAAAAGCCCTTATTGCTTACAAATATTTGAAACCCTAAGTTATGCAGCAAATAGTGAGTTTACACAGGCACCATCAACACATTATCAAAAAGTAGCCCCCGATTATGCACAGCACCCAGAAGCCTTATTTAATTATACCGAGACGACTCAGTGGCAATGCTTAAATTACTTTGATCAGCGTACTATCGAAATGTCGGGGCGTTTATTTGGAGGCTGCCTAGATACCGTGGGTTTATTACTCGATTCACCATTTTTAGACCTGCATGAATTTAAAAAGCACAGCGCGCCCGAAGGGCTAATTTTATACTTAGAAAATTCAGAGTTAACCCCCACTACTGTAGCGCGATTTTTACTGTCGTTAAAACTAGCCGGTATATTTGACGACATTAACGGCATAATTATCGGCCGCAGTGAAATTACACAAGGCAAAAACCCCGAATTTGACTATCGCCACGCATTAAATGTAGCGCTTGGGGGCTGTATGTTTCCGGTTATTATAGATGCAGATATAGGCCATATTGCACCTAACTTAAATTTAATTAATGGTGCTACTTGCACATTAATTGCCGATATAAACGAAGGCAGAGTAATAAAAGCGTCATTAAATACGTCGCTCTCTTAATTGGCTTTGAATAACGTGCCGGTACAGGGGTATAATAAGCTGGCTTTTATAATTCGTTATTTAAGTACATTCTCAGGGCGGGGCGAAATTCCCCACCGGCGGTATGTTTAATTCACTATTTTTAATTACATTTGTAGTGTTTAAATAAGCCCGCGAGCGCTTTGTTGTTTTATATAATATCAAAGGTCAGCAGATCTGGTGAGATGCCAGAGCCGACGGTTACAGTCCGGATGAAAGAGAATATGGCTTAAATATAGCGTTAATAGTGCGTGGTTTTTGGCTGTGTGCTATTTATGTTTTTTAATTTAAGTTATTGTTGGTACTTATACTTTAATGCTTTTAGAGTTTATTTTATCGATCCTTTCAGTGTCCTGAATCTATTTATTTTTAATCAGGAATATAATGATGATTCAGTCTCTACTTACTCAATTTGGCGAGCCGTTAACGCGCGTCGAAAATGCCATTACCGCACTACAGCAAGGCCAAGGCGTATTGGTTGTTGATGACGAAAACCGTGAAAACGAAGGTGACTTTGTATTTTCAGCCGAGCATTTAACCACCGCCCAAATGGCTGAGATGATCCGCGAAGGCAGCGGCATTGTGTGTTTATGCATGGGGGAGGAGCGCATAAAACAGCTCGACCTACCGCAAATGGTTACTCATAACACCAGTCAAAACAATACCGCTTACACCATAACCATTGAGGCCAAAGAGGGCGTAACTACTGGCGTTTCTGCAGCCCATAGAGTTACAACGATTAAAGCCGCCACAGCCGACAATGCTAAACCTGAGGATTTATCGCGCCCAGGGCATGTATTTGGCTTAAAAGCTAAAACGGGTGGAGTACTGGTACGCCGTGGTCATACCGAAGCATCTGTAGATTTAATGCAACTTGCGGGTTTAAAGCCGTTCGGCGTTATTTGCGAGCTAACTAACCCAGATGGCTCAATGGCGCGTTTACCTGAGGTGAGCGGTTATGCAAATAAGCATAATATGCCAGTGGTATCGATAGAGGATTTAGTGCAGTACATTCAAATTGCACAACAAATAGTAAGTTAACTGCAATAAAAACCCCCTGTTTAATTTAATTAAACAGGGGTTTAAATTATTAAAAACGGGCGATAAACGCGATTATAAAACCTGAATTACTTGCTCAGCGTCTAAACGCGATTTAGGTAACTTAGCATTATAGTCCTCAGCGCTATCGTGATAGCCCAGCGCTAATGCGACATCACATACGTAACCATCTAATTCTTTCGCAAAAATTTCACCAAGTAACTGCGCATCTACGCCTTCCATTGGGGTAGAGTCAATGCCTAAACGAGCAGCTGCGTGCATGGTATTACCAAGTGCAATGTAAGTTTGCGCTTTAGTCCAAGTTGCATTATTGCCTTGCTCATCGGTATTCATATCTACAAACGCAAACGCGCCAAAAGCTTGTTCACGGTTTTCGCTTTGCGTGCGACCATTTTTAATATCTGTGTCTATAACGTGTGCGTAATCATCACGGGTATAGTTAGTTTTGTGAGCAAAAAGCACAATATGCGATGCTGTTTTTGCGTGCTTTTGATTAAACTGAAACATATTTGCAAAGCTGTCATGAAAACGTTGCTTAGCTTGATCAGACTCAATAACAATAAACTTCCACGGTTGTGAGTTAATTGATGAAGGCGATAAACGCATAGCTTCATAAATTACGTTAAGGTCGTGATCGCTAATACGTTTAGCTGCATCATAATGTTTGGCCGTGTGGCGTTTTTCTAAATCGCTAATAATAGGGTGAGTCATGGTTTTCTCCGGGTAAATTTAACTTTAAAACAATCATACTTAACAGATAAAAATTAACGATTGGTTAGAGTAATAAGTGCTTAGTGCGAATGGCAGCTAATATACGCTTTGCTTTGTGAAAAATAAACAGCATAATAATTGAAACATTATCAAATAAAAATAGATAATATGCAGATAGACGATCTTAAACTTATTTTAAAAGTTGCAGAATTTAGAAGCATTACTTTAGCCGCAGCAAAATGCGATATGCGCACCGCAACCGCGAGTGCTGCCATTAAACGTGTAGAGTTAGCCCTTGGCAGTGAGCTGTTTATAAGAACAACACGCCACTTACGCCTTTCGGCAGCGGGTGAGCGTTACATTCCTCAGTGTGAGCAAGCACTTGCAGTGCTAGAGCAAGCAAAACAAAACCTCAAAGGCGAACATGATGAAATTGAGGGAGAGCTGCGCGTTGCACTGTCATCAGATTTTGGGCGTAATTTAGTGATCCCCTGGATTGATGAGCTTATGGATAATTATCCTAAACTCAGTTTAAGAACGCATATAAGCGACAGTAACGTTGATTTTTATCGTGATTCGGTGGATATAGCGCTGCGTTATGGATCTCCGAGCGATACTAATATGTATGGTTTTAAAATTTGTAATGTACCACGGCTCCTTTGCGCCACTAAAGAATACTTAATAGCACATGGTAGCCCCAATCACCCAGACGAATTGAATCGTCATCAGGGCATGTTTTATCAACTACAAGACATTATAAATAACAGCTGGGAATTTACCGACGGGCAAAGTAAGTTTAAAGTTAAAATGCAAGGTAAGCGTGCCTCTAACGATGGCGATTTAGTTAGGCGCTGGTGCGTTGCCGGTAAGGGGCTGGCGGTTAAGTCAGCGCTCGATATAGCAGATGATTTACTGGCCGATAGGGTGGTTACGGTGATGCCAAATTATCAACATGTTAGCGGTGAGTTATGGCTTATTTGCCCAAGCAGGCAGTCGATTACTCCCGCGGTGCGTTTACTGCGCGATGTGTGCCGTGAAAAATGCCGCACAATTTTAAAACAGTTAATTGCCAAAGGTATTATTGATAAAAGTGTATTGGACTAGCCATTTATTTACGCTTGATAATTTTAAGTGTAGGGTATAAATATAAGGCTTTAGCTTAAGGTGGTAAATATTAAGTCGGGCAGTTAAATTTAAATAAAGGACTTTTAATAAGGTGTGCTTATGGATTATTTAGTTGCAACCGTATTTTTTGCTGTATCAGCTTCGGTCACTCCTGGGCCAAATAACATCATGCTTATGACCTCAGGGGTAAATTTTGGTGTGCGAAAAAGCCTACCTTTACTTACGGGGATCTGTATTGGTTTTGCCTTAATGATACTACTGATAGGCTTAGGCTTTGGGCAATTATTTGCGTTGTTCCCTAATTTGCATTTAATTATTAAGTGCTTAGGAACACTGTACTTGCTGTATTTAGCATGGCTTATTGCTAAATCTGGCAGTGTAAACTCAACAAACAGTCAAACCAAGCCGCTTACTTTTATAAAAGGAGCACTATTTCAGTGGGTAAATGGTAAAGCATGGGTTGTAGCCACTGGTGCTATTGCGGCGTTTACAACCGTTGGCGCAGGTTATTACGGGCAAAGTTTTACATTAGCGCTGACGTTTTTGTTGGTTGCTTTTCCGTGTGCAGGAGTATGGTTGTTTTTTGGTACATTATTAAAGCAAGTATTAAAGTCTGAACGTTATAGACGCTACTTTAATTATACTATGTCGGCGTTACTGGTTTTATCGGTAGCACCTGTGGTGAAAGAAATTACGCTGCAGGTATTCTCCCAAGGCGTTTAAACAAAACACCCTGAGAGCAAATTTAATCAATAAGAAGTCAATGGGCCTAGGCTCGACCATTTTTAAAAGTCGGGCGCTACTTCAAACTCTAACTGCTGATGATTAATCGGGTGGCAAAACGATAAGTACTCGGCATGTAAATGTAATCTATTGGCTTTTTCACCGTAGTGATCATCACCAACTATGGGCATATTTAAGCCTAACTTATGCGCGCAATGTACTCTTAGCTGGTGCGTACGGCCCGTTTTAGGGTAAAGGTGCAAGCGGGTAATATTATCTTTTCGCTCTAACACCTGCCAAGTAGTAAGGGATGCTTTACCGTGTTGATAACACACTAATTGGCGCGGTTTGTCATCAAAATCTAAGCGCAGAGGTAAATCAATTGTGCCACTATTTTCAACTACATTTCCGGCAACTAAAGCAACGTAACGTTTTTCTATGGTACGCTCTATAAACTGTTTTTGCAGGGCTTTATGCGCTCTTTTATTGAGTGCAATAATTAATAACCCTGATGTTGACATATCTAAGCGATGCACAATGAGCGGGCCGGTAGCATGTGGAAATTGTGTTTTAATGCGCAAATAAACCGAGTCTTCAATATTAACCCCAGGAACGGACAAAAATTCAGCTGGTTTATTGATCACTAATATGTCCTGATCTTGGTAAATAATAGTTAAATCTTTACCAATAGCAGGGTTGATCAATAATGGGTTTTCTTCTACATGTAAGCCTTTGAGCATATGCCCTAAAATGGGTTGGCATTTACTATAACAAGACGGGTAGTAATGTTTATGATGCCTAATAGCTGATTTAGGCGCAGCGCCCCACCAAAATTCTGCCAAAGCTAAAGGTTTTAAATTATGTTGATACGCATATTGCAATAACTTAGGCGCGGCGCAATCTCCTGCGCCTGCTGGTGGCGTATGCTCAGGCAAGGGTGCAAAAATAGCGTTTAGATCTTTAGTTTCGTTATTAGCATTTAAAAATTGGTATTGCGCAAACAGCTTTTTTTGTAAGCTTTTAGAAAGTGTTTTACGACGTTTTTTTAAGTGTGCAATTTCATCAGTAATATTATTTAGAGCTTGCTGCAGGGTGTCGAGTTTACTTTGCCATTGCTGCTTTAGTGCTTGTAGTTGCTTTTTTTCGACAATACTTTGCCCCGCTAACTGAATTTTTAGCTGCTCAAAGTCAGTTGGGGATAACTGAGTGCTTGCATCAGTGCGTTGTTGTTTACGCATTCGGCGGCTAACTTGCATTACCGCTTGCTGCGCTTCTAACTGCTGCTGATAAGTGGCATTGGCTTGGTTAAATGCGTTATTAAGAGTGCTAAATTGCTCACTATTTTCTAGCTGCTCAATTTGGGCGTTAATATTATTAATAATGCTGCTTTGTGCTAAATACTCAGCATCGTGTAGCTGCATATCGGCCACGGCAGGTACAAAGTTAATTTTACTGCTTACGCCCTCAAGTTGCCCCGAGTAAGCGGCTAAATAACCAAGCTGTTGCTGATTATTTTGCACCACGAGTACGCCAAACATTTTACCCGACTCTTCATTATTAGCTGGGTTTGCCAAGTACTCTAACTGTGTTTCGAGCTGTTGTTGCAACTGCTCGGTTGCTGCTACAGCAATTGCTTTAGGCTCATAGTAAAAAGGAAAAGTAAATTTTTCTGGCAGCGCCATGTGATTTACAGGCGCTGAAAATGGCGTAAAGCAAGTAGCAATATTTGGCATGGGCAATATAATAATGAAGTTTTTAACAAGATAATTAGCCAATATAATAACATAGTCGCTGCTATGTCACTAAGTGTGTTGTGTAACCTGTGTTATCCATATTTCAGGTAAGTTGTGGCGTTGCGATTAAAAAAAGCTCGGTATTAAATACCGAGCTTTGTAGGTTGGGTTGGGTTGGGCTGTTTATAATTAACTATTTGTTGTGGTTGGGTGGCCATCTACCATTTGGGGTTTACCGCGCATTTTAGCAATTAAGCGCTTAGTGTCCTCTAGCGCCACATACTGACACGGAATAAGTATTAGCGTTATTACGGTGGCAAATAACACCCCAAAAGCCAGTGATACAGCCATAGGAATAACTATTTTAGCTTGTAAGCTGGTTTCCATAATAATAGGCATAACGCCAATAAACGTAGTCACTGAGGTGAGTAAAATTGCTCTAAAGCGCCGAGCGCCAGCTTGCATTACCGCCTCTTTAATAGGCACACCTTCAGCGCGTGCTTTGTTTACAAAGTCAACCATCACGAGCGAATCGTTTACCACTACGCCGGCCACGGCAATAATGCCAAACATTGATAAGCTACTCATGGTCATGCCTAAAATCATGTGGCCAAACATAGCGCCAATGACGCCAAATGGAATAACCGACATAATAATAAGCGGCTGCGAGTAAGAGCGTAGCGGAATAGCCAGTAGCGCAAATATAATGATCATCGATAATGCAAAATCGCGTTTTTGTTCATCAGCACTGTCCATTTCTTCTTGAACGCGCCCAGCTACGTCGCTTTGTACACCCGGATAGCTTTTTAATAAAGCGGGCAGGTATTGATCCCGAATTTCCTCGGCAATAGCAAAAGGCTCTGCTTTGTCGGTATTTACCGCTGCCCACACATTAACGGTGCGTTTTGAGTCTTCGCGTCGAATACGATTTACCCCATCAACTAAACTTACTTGCGCTATTTCGCTAAGCGGTACTTCTGCGCCGCTTGGAGTAATAATACGTACACTTTGAATATCGCTAATAGAATTACGCTCATCTTCGGGGTAGCGTATCATTACTTTAATTTCTTCACCTTCGCGTAAAATACGCTGTGCTTCTAGGCCGTAATAACTAAAGCTCACCTGCGATGCTACATCGGCAAGGGTTAAGCCCATACTGTAGGCAAGCGGTTTTAAATCAAGTTGTACTTCGTCGGTGGCGCTTTGCATTGAGTCGTTTACATCCCCCACGCCTTCGATAGTTTGTAACTTGGCTTTTAATTTAGCGGCAACTTCTTTAAGTACGGCAGCATTTTTACCTTCAAGTTTAAAGCTAATATCACCATCATCACGCCCACCGTTCATTATGCTATCTTCAATAGTGAGGGTTTTAACACCCGGTAGTGGAGGCATTTGCTCGCGCCACAATGCACTTAGCGCAAAGGTGTCTATGGGGCGTAAATCGGGCTCTACTAAAATAGCCATAATATTGGCTTGTGTACGGCCACGTAAACTGACCGATAAATCGCGTATCATCGATTTACCATATTGCTGTTGTAGTTGTTGATCTACTTTTAGCAGCACACTTTCTATTTTTTGTGCCGTCTCTAAGGTGGCTTGCTCAGAAGAAGCCAAGTTCATTTCTATTCGAATACGTGGAAAATCATGCGGTATTTTAGGATTAGGAACAAATTTAACTAGTCCTCCTGCAAACATCCCAGCGCTAATAATTAATAAGCACATAAAGCCTATTATTACTGTGTAACGATAATGAATACAGTGGCCAATAAAGGGCGTGTAATAATGGCTAACAAAGCTTTTTAAGCCGTTATCCATTACTGTACGAATACGATACAGTGGGTTTTTAGGGTTAGGTTTACGCTTACTCATAGCAGCAATATGTGCGGGTAAAATTAGTTTTGATTCAATCAAAGAAAAAATCAAACATAAAATAATCACGCCACCAATCGCTTTTGAAAACGCAGCACCTGGGCCTGTTGCTAAAGTTTGTGGTAAAAAGGCGGCAATAGTGGTCAGTACGCCAAAAGTTGCTGGTATAGCAACGCGTTTAACTCCGCGTACTACGTTGTCTAGAGTGTGGCCGTGCTTTTCTATTTCGGCGCTCGCCGACTCGCCAACCACTATGGCGTCGTCTACTACTATGCCGAGCACTAAAATAAAGGCAAATAATGAGGCTAAGTTAATTGTCACGTCTAAAAAGCCAATTGGCATAAATAAAAATGCGCCTAAAAACGACACGGGTAAGCCCATCATCACCCAAAACGCTAAGCGTAATGGTAAAAATAAAGCCAGTACTAGCATGACTAACAAGCCACCCCAAATCATGTTATCGACCATCATATCAAGCCGACCTTCAAGGTAGTAAGTTAAATCAAGAATAGGGGTTAGCTTTACACCTGCGGGTAACTGCGATTCTTTTGCTGCCATGTAACTTTTAAGTACTTTGGCTACGTCGGTAATATCTTGATCTTTTGAGGCGTTTATTTCAAACGACAATGAATTTTTACCATTGTACTTTGAATATTGTAGGCCCTCGGCAAAGCCATCGTTAATAGTAGCTACATCGCCTAAATAAATTTGTGCGCCGTCGGGCAGGGTAATAAGCGGCAATTTTGCAAACTCGTTACCTCGGTAGGCTTGCTTTTCTACCCGCATAGAAATATAGCCATTTTTTGAGCGAATTTGCCCAGCCGACATATTGGCCGAAAAGCTTTGTACGGCGCTGGCAATATCTCTAAATGTTAAACCGTATTCACGCAGTTTATCTGGGCTCACTTCTATGCCTATTTCGTAATCTAGCCCAGCATTAAACTCAACCAAATTAATATTAGGCAGGGCTTGGAGTTCGTCCTTTATGTTATTACCTAGCTCTTTTAGCTGGTAGTTGCTCATGTCGCCATACAGCGCGAGGATCATAACCTCTTGCTCGTACTTATCGCGGCGCACCACAGGACGCTCCATATCGGCAGGAAAAGTATTGATTGAATCAACCTGAACTTTTATTTCGTCAAGTACGTCTTGGGGATTATATTGCTCTTCTATTTCAACCCAGGCTTGCGAAAACCCACGGTTAGAATAAGTGATAAGGCGTTTTATGCCTTCAATTCCTTCTAGGTTTTCTTCTATTTTTATGGTTATACCTTCTTCAACCTCTTGCGGAGCAGCCCCAGGGTAAACAGCTTGTACGCTGATCCAATTACTTTCAAACTGTGGAAACATCTGTTTGCGAATAGTAAATGCTGTTAAAATACCGCCAATTAATATAAAAATCATTAATAGGTTTGCGGCTACGGGGTTTCGGGCAAACCAGGCAATTAAGCCTTTTTCACGAGTACTCATGGTTATTCCTCTTTAAGGGCAAGCTGGGTTACATCGCTATTAGGCGTGGTTTCTTCAATTTTAACGGCCATGCCCTCGGTTGGGTATTCAAGCGCTGAGGTAATAAGCTGATCACCCTCATTTAAACCTTGATTGGCTATTATCATGCCGTTTTGCTCACGAATTATATTGAGGGTTTTAAACGATAGGGTTAAGTTATTATTTAAAATGGCAATTTTATTATTTTTTACTAAATGATGCGGCACAATAATAGCGTTATCGAGTGCTCGTCCCTCAATAGTGGCATTAATGTAAGAGCCAAATCGCAGTGGTTGGCTGTTATTAGCATAAGGAGTAGCAAGCTGCGCGACTAAGTAACTCATTCTACTTTTTTGATCAACCACGCCTTCACTGCGTATTATTTTAGCTTGCCATGTTGTTTGCTTACCTGCGTACTGGGCGCTAAAAGTGACGTTTGCGTTTATGCCGCCGTTGCTTAAGAATTGCAGCTCGTTATCGGCCACGGGTAAACGTACTTCAGCAACTGCTATGGCACTTAATGCACCCAACCGACTTCCTTGATTTACCACTGAGCCTAAGCTAATGCTGCGCTCATTAATAATCGCGTTGTAGGGGGCTTTTATGTAAGTGCGTTCAAGGTTGCGGTTAGCGCGTTTAACACTGGCTTGCGCTGAGCGGTAACGTGCCATTTTTTCGGCGAGTTGCGGTTTACGTAAATACAGCTGAGATGCAATTGCATCGCTGGCATCGGCTTTAATTCGCTCCCATTCTGCTTTTGCTACGTGGGCTTGAGCACGTTCTATTTCGAGTGCAGAACTTGCTTGGGCTAAACCGGCCTGGGCTTCAATTAAGTCGGCTTCGTAATCATTTGGATCAATTCGTGCTAAAATATCGCCTTGTTTTACAAATGCGCCTTCAACAAACTGCCCGGCAACCGAAATAACTTGCCCACCTACTTGTGCAATTAACTCTGTTTTATCTTTTGGTTTTACAATACCGTAAGATTTTACATCGAGTGTTATTGCATCAAGGTGAACGTGTTGCGTGGCAATAAGTGGGCGAGTATCTTGTTCTGGTTTTTCTTCGGGTGGCGTTTTCATGGTTGAAAAAGCGAAAGCTAACGCAATTCCGCCAATTAAAACCGCAAACGGCAGTATTATTTGTTTTTTAGAAGCCACGAGGCATTCCTTCATAATTGTGGTGACCAGCTAATAATACGCAATAAAATGTTTACAAAGCATTTAAAGATGTAACAAAGCATTGCGCTTCACTACCTGTTAATTTAAGGCATGACTAAAAAATGCAGCAGCAAACAAATATATTTATATTGAGGTTATTATGAAAACACATCCTATGGCGTGTCGGTTAGGCTGTGGGGCATGTTGTATTGCGCCAAGTATTAGCTCACCCATTCCAGGAATGCCAAACGGTAAAAAGGCCGGAGAGCGTTGTATTCAGCTAGATGAGCGTAATTTATGTAAGTTATTTGGCGACGCTAGTCGGCCAAAAGTGTGCAGCGATTTTAGCGCCACACTGGATGTATGCGGTACAACTAACGCGCAGGCTTTAGCGCTTATTACTGAGCTTGAAGAGTTGACTTAATCCTCGTTTTTAATACACACATATTTACATTTATTTATAAATAAGTGTTTTAAATACTTGAATGCAAAAATTGAAAGCCGCGCTTTTCGCATCAGCAAGCTCAACGCTTACAATTAAAGTACAGGTTTGTGGCTGTTTTTGTAGATGCGAAGCTTGCTTGCGTGACGGGCAAAGCCTGTAAAGTGATTTACTTACAAAGAGGTTAAGAGACGCTGCGCTTTTAGAGAAAGAGATAGACCCGAAATAAGTCCTTATTATTCGAATTTAGGATTATATATTTACTCCCATTATCTGCTCTTTGTACAATAGTGTTTTACTTTAAATAATTGGACTGTGCTTTTCACGTGAGCAAGCCTATCATCTACAACCACCTGGTAAATAATAAGCTTGCTTGTGAAGTGGGCTACCAGCTATACGTTGCGCTTAGCGTATATTGCTCGCCCCGTCCAGGAGTGCCCGGGATCTCTTGAAACGATTCATTCCACAGGTTATCTGCGGCCAATGTAATAAATAAGTTTTTAATCTGCGGCGGCATTATTTTTAAGGTTAAATGAGTAAATAACGCATCATCATCGCCACTGCGCAGCGTATTTTCATGTTGTTTGCGCCACTCGTTATCTATACGAAACTCTAAAATATCTGTTGGGTTCCAAATAGCCGCAAGGGTTAGCCTATGGTCGGGGTAGTTTAATGCGTAAAAGCTGGCATCTATATCGGCTGCGCCATAATTCTCTGATTTTTTTAAAAAGCTATAACTGGCAATAATTTCTGCGTTATCAAAATGCTTAGTTGCAAGAAACTCAACCCCCGAGGTATTAATATCTACCGGATTGGCAAAGCGGGCAGAAGTGGCATCAAAACTATAAGTCCAATCGGTTAAGTTATCATCTTGACGATAAAAAACAGCAGAATTAAAACGCCAACTTTGTCGCTCTAATAATAAACCCAGCTCAAGGTTTTTAGTACTTTCGCGCTCAAGGTTATAGTTACTTCTAAACAAACCGCCAGTGTCACTGCCGCCAATTGCGGTATAGCCTGCTACTTGGCTTGCCTGTGCATACGATAAATAAACAGTGCGCTCAGTGCCGTCGCTATTTTGTGTATTTAAAGTTATATCACCAATAAGTGAAATTTCAGAATCGTCACGATTGGTATCGTCAAAAGCCGCACCAAGGCGAATAGTAAGGTGTTGATCGCTCTCAAGTGCCATTTGGTACTCTGGCAGCACACTTACTTTATAATAATTACGTGAGGTAAAATTATTTTCAAGCGTGGTCGATTCAATCGAATCATTAATAAATTGCGCAGAATAATTGAGAGCAAAAGACGTGCTGTGCGCATGGCGCCCTGAAAGTGCTAGTGATTTAACGTCGGTTTGATGAAACGCTTCGAACGACATTGGGTTTTCACGAGAATACACATAGTGATCCTCGTGTTTACGATAATATGTAGATACTTCAAACGAGCTCTCGGCGCTATAGTTTTGCTTATGGTTGAGCATAAATAGCTGAGTTTTAAGATCTTCAGTTTCGTTAACCCCAAAAGGAGTATACAAATTTGGCCAACCAAAAAACTTTTCTTGAGAGCCAAAAAACAGATCGGTTTGTGAGTCTGGCCCCACTAATTGAACACGGCTTGAGGCGCGGGTAAAGTCATGATCGCCATAATCAATAGAGCCATCACTTTGTGAGTGAGAAAACTCGCCTTCCACACCCAGCTGCCAATCGGTAATACCATCTAATGGTATATTCACGCCCGCATGCAGGCTTTGTAAATTAAAATCATTGCTACCAACCCCAAGTGACACGCTACCACCTGTACTAATTGGCTTCCAAGCAAACGATACTGTACCAACTGAACTGTTAACGCCATAAAGTGCATTATCTGCTGCGGTGAATATAGCTGGGCCACGTAGCATTTGCGGCGCTATAGGAATTTCGGCAAAGTAATGCCCCGACTGCGGATCGAACAAAGTGGCGCTGCCAACCCTAAAACCAGTATTTTCGAAAATACCACCACGAATGGTTACATCTGCTTGTGCTTCGGCCATATTACGCGATTGCACATCAACACGCGGATCATACTCTAAATTAGAAACCGGTGAGTCGAAAGTGCCCACGGGTTCTTTATTTGCCGTAGGGGAGGCTTCAACCGTTATTTGCTCTATTGCAGTAGCATTTTTAGTTTCCACTTCAGCGTAGGCAAAGCTAGTAACACTGCATAGCAATGCAGGTAATAATACGGGTAATATAAGGCGCGGGGCACGATTCATGTTTTTCTCATTTTTGTATATGTAATTGTGCTAACAATTAAATCCGAAACACCCTGTTAAGGCGTGATAAAGTAGTCAAATAATTGTAATTTGGCTTGGTATTGTATATTAATCTTAAAAAATTGCATTTGATAATCATTCGTAAAGTAGGGTAATTGATTTTATGAGCACAGTACAAACAAGCGAAAATTTGCATCTAGAAAGTATTTACTTTGCCGGAGGCTGCCTTTGGGGGGTACAAGAGTTTATTAAGTACTTACCCGGCGTTGTTACCACTGAGGCTGGGCGAGCTAATGGCACAAATAATAATACACAAGGTGAATACGACGGTTATGCCGAGTGCGTGAAAGTAACCTTTGATATAACAGCCGTGACACTCTATAAACTGATTGAATACTTTTTTGAGATTATTGACCCTTACAGTGTTAATAAGCAGGGTAACGATGTTGGTTTAAAATACCGTAGTGCTATTTATAGTAAACAGCAATGTCACTTAACAATTGCAAACGACTATATAAATCAACGCGCTGATGCAGATAAAATAGTGGTACAAGTTCAGTTGCTAACCAATTATGTTCCCAGCGATGCAGAGCACCAAGACCGGTTAACTAATTTTCCCGATGACTATTGTCATATCCCACCTGAGTTATTACATAAATATAAATCGAAATAAAGTTAAAGTCTGCTATATCAATTATGCTAAGAGCAACTGTTTCTCTCATCAGTAAGCTCTGTGGCTATAGTAAAACTTTAATAAAAAACATTCAGCCACAAAAAAGCTCACAAATTGTGAGCTTTTTATGTGCTTTAAAACCTGCCGCTACTTTTGTGGCGGGAAGTTATTTAAAATTTTAGCGACTGTTTTTCTAACCGACAGTTCACGTTGCTCAGGAGATTGGTTTTTCTTTAATCGACCATCTTCAGCGCCGCGCCATACTAACTGGTTTGATTCACGGTCAATAATATCAATAACTAAAGTACCTACTTCGTATTCACGAGCAGATATATCGTTTTGATACCCTAAACCCCACGAGCTCCAACGAGCGCCGTAGCCAATATTAAAAGAACTTACGTCTAGCTCTTTATCTACCGATGCATGGTAGTTTACCAGCACGTCTGCTTGAGCAGGATCGGCTAAGCTCATGCCCATTTTTTGATTAAGCTCACTGCTTATTGCGCTGCGTACACGTTTTTCCATTAACGCATTAATTTGATAATTATTGGTGTCTTTTGTTAAATCTGCATTTTCTACCCACGCAAACGTTTTATAGTTAGCAAAGTTTGCTGACTTGTCGTAATCCCAATCTGCGGTTTGCGTACAAGCAGTTAAAAACGCAAGTGCGGCTACAATAAAAATATTTTTCATACAGTTTACTCCTAATCTTTTTTATAAAATAACACACATTGTTAGGCAGTGTGATATTTAAGCGCTTAACAACAGTTTAGCTGTTATAGCTGAACCATTGATTAATTACTTAATGTTCAACTTCTATCCAGTCTTTTTCGTCTACCCAGTTTTGTGCACCGTCTTTAACTGAGCGAATTGGCACAATATAATCGCAGCTTGTTTGCGGTTTAACTGAGGCAAATATAGGGACGAAGCCAAAGCTAAGCGCGGTTTCAATAATTGCCTTTTGATTTTGCGGATCAATGTCGGCGGCTTCATCTATGTATATAGGTATACGGTATAAATTTTGTTCTTGTGAGCTTAACAAATAGCGAATAAACAACATACCACATAATAACTTAATAGTTATGCGCGTACCGTTTGAACCCGCCGAGTCTATTTTGTCAAAGTGTTCGGTATCGCCTGCGCGATTGACTACTTCAAAACGAATATCAAATAAATCGGTGAGGGTAAGGCCAGCTTTGTCGGAGGCGAGCTTAATTAAATGATCTTTCGCCTCGTTTACTGCGCTTTCGCTATACGGTTCTTGGCTGAGTAAATCCAGCGTGTCCCCTTGCTCAAACTGATGCGAGGTACTAATTATAGTATCTATACTATCAACTAACATTTTGCGCGGTATTACATTAATTTTAAATGCTTGCAGGTTCGAAATACGATGCTGGCTAATGCCTTTATTAAAGCTGTTCATTTCGCGGCGCAGGCGGTCTAAATCTTCGCGTAGGCCTTTAATGGTTGCGGCTACTTCTGTTAGGGCCACACGGCCTTGACGCTCAACGGCATCGCGTTCGTTATCAATGTTATGAAACGCACTAATGAGTTTTTGATACTTACTAAACTCATCGTTTTCGTTATCAAACTTGGTAATACCGGCATTATAAATATGCAAATAGGTATTGCGTACGTTTATCTCAAAGTTACGCAGCTCTTGGCAGTCTTTATTAAAGTGGTGCACTAGGTCGCTTAAATTATCAAAGTCTATTGTTACCTCTATCATGTAAGGGGTAACTTTGCCGCTGTATAAATCAAGCGTGTGATCAATTCGTTCGCTTTTCACTTGGCGCAGACGATCTGATTGGCGATTAATTTGCGCCTGTTTTGATTTAATAATTGAGCGTCTGTCGCTAATTGAGCCGCTATTTTTTTGAATGTCTTGTAGGTAGTCGTCAACCTGATCGCGCTCAGCTAACAACTGCTCTTTTAGCATGGTTTGTGCTTCAGCCGATTGCAGCATAGTGTCAAACTGCTCTAAACGTTTAAGGGCGGCCTCGGCGCTCATTAGTTCATCGTACAAGGTGTCTTTTTCTTTTTGCTTATCGGCCACATTTGCAGCTACATCGCGCTGTTGCTTAAACTCTTTTAAAGCATGCTCAAGGGCACTTAATTGAGCGGTTAGCTGCTCTTTATTTTCGCCGCTTTGCATTTGTACAGGGGAGAGCTTTTTAAGCTTAATACTCGCGCCAGGTAAGCTAAGCACGCCGCCTTTTACGTTTTCGCTTAAGTGCGATAAAAACGCACTAAATGCGTCTTCGTCATCAATGCTTATGTCGCCATTGCTGGTGGTTGCAAACGAGAGCATGTCGGGGTTTAAAATGCGCGAAATTTCTTCCACTTCTTTTAACGACAGCTCTTCGCGCATGCGGGTAAATAAATTAAACTCCAAGTTTTTAAGTTGTAGCTTTAAGCTCTTAATTTGTTTTTGGGTTTCGCTAATACGGTAGTCAAGTGTATGCAGGCTTTGCCCTTGTGCGCTGGTAATAGAGTGTGAAAGCGACTCGTAGTCTTGCTTTAACTGGGTAAGGCTCGTTTTAAGCGTGGCTTTGTTAACCAGTTCAAATTCGTTTTTAAGTGCGTTAAAATCTAAAAACCATTGCTCTATTTGCGTTTGCCTGCGCTCTATATCGCGCGATTGCTGTACGTACAAACTTTGCTTTTGTTCAAACTCGTGTTTTTCGTGCTCTATGTTTTCAAGTGCTATTGCTAGCTCTTCTAGTTGCGACTCTTGGTAGTTGTCAAAATCAATGAGTACTTGGTCAATTTTTGGAGCATAAGCCGCTAATTTACCTTTTAGAACGGTTTGGTTCTCTAGCATCGACTCAAGCGCCGCTATGGGCTCTTGCATCGATTCAAGGGCGTGCAATTCACGTTTACTGCGGTTTACTTTATCGAACGAGCGACGCCACACTTCATAAAAGTCGACCTTAGAGTTAGACATGTGGCGCTCAAATACACGTAGCATAAAGCGTTTTACATCGGCGGCACCGAGTTTATGTAAGTTAAGAATACGGCGAAATATTTCTTTATAAATAGTCGAATCTTGAACGTTATTAAGCGGGATCATTTTTAAGTTGATCTCGTCGTCAAACGGGGTTGCGCCGCCGGTGAGTAGGGCGTTTAGTTCTTGCGCTTTTAGCTCTATGGGGTTGTAACCAAGCTGTTTTAAATGGCTGAACAGCTTAGTGTATTTAATAATGGTTTTACCTTGGGTGTACTGCTCTAAATCAAGCTTGCCTTGGTAGCAAAAATATTGATGCGCATAACCGGCAATTTTCCCCAAACCCGCTACACCAATCACTACTGAGCCATGGGGCAAATTTGCTTCAAGCAAAATGTAGGATTGATCTGACGAAAAATAAAACTTTCGGGTTTCGTCTAAATCGTGGCCATCCCATTCGGTTAGGCGTAAATCGTTAATAAGCGGAAATTGCAGGGCATTTATTACTGAGCTTTTACCCGTATTGTTGGGCGCGCAAATAGAGCTGCTTTTATCCAGCGGGATCACACACTTTGCGTAACCTGCGGTATTGAGTAGGGCGAGTTTACTTAGTCCGTATAAATTTTTCATTCCTCGTCCTCTGTTAGGTAGGTTTCTTCGTTTACTTCCATTAAGGCATCTATATAGCGATGGATAGGGGCTTGTAGCATAAAGCCTGCTTCTACTTCGCGTGCCAAACCTAAGCGTACCATGCGCAGGTACACGTCTTTGCGCAGATCTGAACCCGAAAATATCTCTAGTTGATCAAACAAATGTTTGTTAATTTGCACTAAGGTTTGCATTAACTCTAAATCGTTTACTTCGTCGAACAAGGCGCGCATTGGGTCTTTGCCGGTGTTGGCGTAGTGCTCAATTAAAATATAAATAGTGAGCGCAATAGCACGGGATATTTTGCCCATATTGGGTGTGCTTTCGTCGCTGCTAAAGTAATAAAAGCCACGGCTGTCGTGTTTTAGCTCATTACCTAGGGCGCTAAATAGCGCGCTGTACGCGTCTATGTTTTGATCCAGCTCTTGCCACATTAGGTTGTCTTGTTCGCAAATATGATAACCCGCCACTAATTTTTTATTAATTGCTTGTAAGTGGGTAAGCTCGTTTAAGTTTATTTGTGTCATGGTGATTACTCATCTGCCTTACTAGGTGTTTGCGGCTGTGAATTATAGGGATAAAGAGAAAAATACTGACCGGCAATTTTAAAGCGCGCTTTTTCATCGCTTTGGCTTTTTTCAAGCTCGTTGTCACTTACTAATTTTTGATACAAAAACAGCATTTCTTCGGCATCTAAATCGGGGTAACTTTCGTCTAAAAATTGCAGCAATGGTTGCGGCTTTTTACGTTTTGTATTGAAGCGTTTTGCAAAGCTGCTTTTAACATCGTTGTAATCGGGAATATTTGGCGTTTGAAAAGGCGGTACATCTTGCTGATCAGGCAATTGATATTCTTGATGCTCAAACTCAACCAAACTTGCCATATAGGCAACTATATGGCGTTGTTGCCCCAGCGAGTAACGCTGTGCGTCGCTCACAAAATGCGGTTGCACCGCAGTTAGCATGTTGTCTACGCCATTTTTACGCACTAACCCAAGCACTTTTGCAGCTTGGCGGGTAATTAAGTTATTACGGCGTAGTTCTTCACGCAGTGGCATAAGCATGTCGGCACTTTTACGCAGGCTTTCGCGGCCGATTAAATGCATTTCGAGAATACGGGTACGTAATTGCTCTAGCATGCGTTTGTCGGTATATGCTTTACCCGATTGCTCAATATGCTCTATTTGCGTACTAATTTGCTGCTCTATAAGATTAAAGCAGGCATGAAAATCGCCTCGAATATCAACCATTTCTAGCATTGGCTCTATGTATTCGTCAAACGCTTCTATTACCGCTTTATAACGCTTTTGCAGCGATTGCACCGCGTTATTAGATTTAGCTTGCTCAACAATATTTAAAATGGCGTTTTCGTTGTGTGCGTACAGTTTCATTATTTTGCGCACCCGATCATCCATAATACGGCTAAAACGGCGTAAGTCGTCAAAGTCTTCCACTTCGCCCGCGTTAGCTAAGCGATCGCCAAGGCGGGCTAAATCCTCTACTAATACGCTAATTTCTTGTGCTAAACCTAAATGTTCTTCTTGCAGTAAAAATGTAGCAAAGTCGGCAATGGCACGGTTTATTTCAAGCTGCGAAGATTTCGCTAAAGGAATTATAATATCTTGATTTAACAAGCGATTAGTTTCTTTATAAATACGCTCGTTATGCCATGTAGGTTGTTTTTGTTTAATGGCATTTTGCAAATCTTTAATACTAAAGTCGGCCATTTTAAAACGTTTAAATAATAGCTCTAGCACCCCCCAATGTTCGCTAAGGGTATTTAATAGCTTTTTAGCTGGGATCATAAGGCGTTTATACATCCTAGTATGTTGTTAAATAAGTAGCTAAATAAGCTAGTTATTCGTAATTTTAATAGCGCTGATAGCTATATGGTATTCGTTTTTACAACGATTTAATAATAGTTTTTACCAGGTCATAGTGATAACATCCGCACCGAAAATAGGCACACGAAATGTGCGGCTCTATTTTCTTCATAGGTTCAATTTTTACATTATTCCAAAGGTTGTTCAATTATCATGGTTTCCTCTATTATCCTGACTTTAATAGCGATTGCATTTTTGCTGATCGTTATTGAGGATATAATCCACGTAAACAAAGCTAAAACGACACTTTTTTTTGGTACGCTCTGCTGGATTATCTCTTTTATCTTCCCTATTAATGGGCAAAGCCCTGATACGATTCAATCACTCCTTAATCATAATATTTTAGAAATTGCCTCCTTATGGTTGTTTTTAATGGCGGCAATGACCTTTGTTGCCTATTTAAACTCAAAAGGGTTTATCGAAAATATTGTTAACCGGATTATGCCAAAACGAATTAGCGAACGTAAGTTAATGTTTTTGGTTGGTGTTTTTGCATTTATATTCTCTTCTATTTCCGATAACGTAACCGCTACGCTTATATCTTTAGCGGTGGTTTTATCATTAAAACTTGAAGCCAAAAAGCTAATTAGATACGCCACGCTGATTATCTTTGCGGTTAACTCCGGTGGTGTGTCGTTAATTACCGGCGATGTAACCACGTTAATGATATTTTTAGATGGCAAAGTAACTATTAGCAATTTGTTATTGTTAATTGGGCCAGCATTTGTAAGTGTGATGCTGTTAGCCGCACTGTTGTCAATTGGCTTAAATGGCCAGCTCGACTTTACTAAAACGAAGCAAAAACGCATTGAAAAAACCGATATTACAATTGCAGTTATCTTCTTATCTACGGTTATTGCTACCTTAACACTGAGTGTTTTATACAGTGTACCGCCATTGCTTACCTTTTTGTTTGGTTTGTCTATGATGTTTTTAGTAGCGCAATTTTTAATGCGCAAAAAAGACATAAACAAAGACATGATAGATTTCATTCGTGAAATAGAATACGACACCTTGTTGTTTTTTGTAGGTGTATTATTACTGGTAGGAGCGCTAAAAGAAGTTGGTATGTTAAGCCACTTTAGCGACCTGTACACAATAATGGCACCTGAATACGCAAACTATTTAATGGGTATATTGTCGGCAGGCGTTGATAACGTACCACTTACAGCCGCGTTATTAAAAGCAGATATAGTAATGACACAGCAGCATTGGCTGTCGTTTACCTATGCCACAGGTGTAGGGGGCTCTATGTTAATTATAGGCTCAGCGGCGGGTATTATTGCCATGAGTAAAGTTAAAGAACTGACCTTTATGAACTACTTACGTTTGTCGTTTTATTTATTAATTTGTTACACCGTAGGCTATACCGGCTCATACTTAATGGCTGGTTTTGTTTAATATTAGTTATTAAAGTGCTTGACAGCTAGATGTCTAAACGATAACTTTCAAAGCCCCAGTAAAGTATTGAGCTTTTCAATATATTGCTGGGGTTTTGTTTTATTAGTGATTGCTGAAATAGCCATTAATACAACATTCAGAAGAGGTGCGATACTTAGGTATTTAATGTGAGGTGACGAACGCCGTTGAGCATTAAAGAGGGAAGTACTCGCCGAGAAAAATAACACGTCGTCGTCGTTATTTTTCGGTTTATGGGGCTGAATCCTCAAAACTGTCACCAATATAGGTGGAGAGCTTCTGGCAGTGAATTTTCTTACCTTATATTTGCTGCCAAGTTCTTCTTGTTTTATTACGGTTTGGATGCCGTGAAAGGAGACGAAATGACAACCCAATCAGTGCCACATGTAGTATTAGGCAACAAATCAAATTATACCGTTGCTAAATTTGGCGGCACCAGCGTAGCTAACTTTGCAGCTATGGATCACAGTAGTAAAATAATAGTAGCAGATAAAAGCGTGCGTATTGTTGCACTAAGCGCCAGCGCAGGAGTCACTAATCATTTAGTTGAGCTGTGTAATAGCAGCCTTAGCGAAGATGAGCGCCAAGCGCATATTAACGGTGTGCTAGCGATTCAGCAGGCTATTTTAGCTGAATTGAGTTTAGATACCGATTTAGAGCAGGGCTTTGCCCAGACGTTAGCGGCATTTGAAAAACTAGCCAGCCAAACGTTACAAACAAAAGCGCTACATGACGAGCTATTAAGTTTTGGCGAGCGATTATCAACTTATTTATTTACCCAAGTGCTGCGCTCAAAAGGTTTAAATGCAATACGCTTTGACGTGCGCCAAGTGCTTAAAACCGACAGTCAATTTGGTAAAGCAACTCCTAATGTTGCAGCTACTGCACAAGCAGCAAGCGCATTACTTACTCCGCTGTTAGACGATCAAGTAATTGTTACACAGGGCTTTATTGGCAGCGACGAGCACGGCCAAACGACCACTTTAGGGCGCGGTGGATCAGACTACAGCGCGGCATTATTGGCCGAGGCTATTCATGCCAAAAGTGTACATATTTGGACTGACGTAGTGGGTATTTTTAGTACCGATCCGCGTTTATGCGTAAAAGCCACGCCTATTGCACGCCTCAGTTTTGATGAAGCTGCCGAAATGGCTACCTTTGGTGCAAAAGTATTGCATCCGGCAACTATTTTACCCGCCAGCCGCAGCCATATTAATGTGTTTGTAGGGTCGAGCCGTGAACCTGAGCGTGGTGGTACTTGGATTGAGCGTGAAAAGTCGCAACTGCCAGGAATTCGCGCAGTAACACAACGTAAAAACCAAATATTACTTACACTTAAAAGCCCAGAAATGCTATTAGCTAGTGGCTTTTTAGCACGAGTATTTACTATTTTAAGTGAGTTTAATATTTCGGTAGATTTAGTGACCACCTCTGAAATTAGCGTAGCAATAACGCTTGATAACGCGCCTAATGCATCGCGCCCAGAGCTTGATCAGGGGTGTTTAGATAAACTTGCTGAGTTTTGCCATGTATCGGTAGAAAATAACTTAACTTTAGTGGCGCTTATTGGCTCAGAAATACAGTTACGCCAGCATGAAATGAACTTAATGCAGGTATTAAGTGACTTTAATATACGGCTAATTTGCCACGGTGCAAGTAAGCATAACTTGTGCTTTTTGGTCGAGCAAGGCGAATCCGACAACGTAGTGCAAGCTATTCATAGCCGACTATTAGAGAGCGATTGCGCGGCCTAATACAGCTAAATTAATAAGAGAGCACTGCCAGTCAGTGCTTTTTTCACTCACTACACTTATATCAAACTTACCCACCACAGCACTGCTGGCATTAAGCTGTGAGCAAGTTAACTCAGTAAACACATTAGGGCTTAGCAACTTGGCAATAGGGCGGCTGGTGGCTTTAGCGAGCGCTTCTTTTAAGGTCCAAATTCTAAAAAAGTGTTTAGCTTGATCCTCTGCATTGGCAGGCTTGGTGATCAGCGCAATTTCATCGGTATGATAAAAATGCTTTGCGAGCTTTTCAAAAGGGCGCTTTGTGCTTATTTTTTCAATATCGAAACCAAACTGGGCTTTTGTAGGGTTAAGTGCAGCGCCAACAAAACCATTAGAATGCGATATACAGGTATTAATAACGGTGTGGCTGTTATTAATGTGTAGCGCTAATTTACTTGTTTGTAGGTTAAACTCTGAGCTTATATTGCACGGCTGAATGCTTGCCATATTAGGGTGCGAGGTTATAACTAAATACTTAAGTAATAATCGCGTGGCTAAATATTCTTGCTTGGCCGAGACACTTTTACGGCGGTTTATTATTTGCAGCTCAAAAGGGCTTAAATAATCAGGCAAATTATATTGGCTTATATCGAGCGTTTTAGCGTCAAACAATAAAATAGGGCTTTTATTGTTACTAAAAGGCTGATTAATTTGCAGGGTGTTTTTAAAGTAAAGTGAACTCATAAACGCTCAAAATAATAATAAATTTAATACCGATTACCTGCTTGTATGCATAAGCTGAACATATAGTGAGCGGTTGTTAGTTGTTGTGCGCGCTAGGTACATTTTTATTACTAAGGCGCGATGAAATATGGTTTAATTCACAACAGCTAAAATAATAACAGATTTGTAGGTGTATGACACAAGTGCGTGATGGTTTTCAAAGTCGACTTGGTTTTGTATTGGCCGCCGCTGGCGCAGCGGTAGGTTTAGGTAATATATGGGGTTTTCCTACGCAGGCTGCTAATCATGGTGGCGGTGCTTTTTTACTGGTTTACTTTATTGTTATATTTTTACTTGCTTTGCCGGCTTTATATACCGAGCTGTATTTAGGGTATTACGCCCAAGCTAATCCGGTAAAAGCACTTAGGCAAGCATGGCAAAATAAAGCCCCTAAAGTAGGCGCGGCTGCAGGTTATATTGGCCTTGGCGGCGCTATTGTAATGCTTAGCTTTTATTCAATAGTGGCGGGGTGGATGCTGTCGTATGCTATTGAACCCGTAACTACATTTTTAGGCTTTAGCGGCGCTAGCGAATTTTTACACAGCGACTCTGCGCTGCGTAATTTTGTGTTTACCCCACTTATGCTTATTTTAACCGCGAGTATTATTTTAAAAGGGGTTAAATCGGGTATTGAAACCTGGTCACGGCGTTTAATGCCGGTGCTACTAGTATTGCTAATTGGTTTAATTATTTATATTGCAACGCTAGATGGTGCAAGTGATGGCTTTGCAGCGTATTTAATACCTGATTTTAGCCAAATACTCGACCCTAACTTAATTATTGCAGCTATGGGGCAAGCCTTTTTCTCCTTATCGCTAGGTGTGGGCTGTATGATGATTTACGGCTCGTATTTAAAACCCGGTGCTAACTTACCAAAACTGACTGCCAGCGTAGCACTACTCGATACCAGTGTGGCCTTTTTAGCTGGTTTACTTATTGTGCCTGCTATTTATGTGGCGCAGCACAACGGCGTAGAAGTATTTAGTAACGGTAAATTAATTGGCGAAGGGCAGCTTATTTTTGCCATTTTACCAGCGTTATTCAGCACCATGGGCGATATTGGCTTATTGGTTGGTTTATTGTTTTTTGTATTAATGTCGATAGCCTCGGTTACTTCTACTATATCAACCACCGAAATTCCGGTGGCGTTTTTAGTCGAAAACCACGGCGTTGATCGCACTAAAGCTACGTGGCTGGTTAGTGGCGTAGTGCTAGTGTTTGCCAGCTTAATAATACTTAATTTTGATTGGTTATTTGGCTTGGTTATTATGGTATTTACCCAGTACCAATTACCGTTAATGGGGCTGTTTTACTTTGTTACAGTGGGCTGGTTATGGCAGCGCGGTAACAAATTACACCAAGCAACTAGCGGCGCGCATTACTGGTTTGCTCAGTACATACGTTTTGTTTGCCCAATATTAATGACCTTGGTATTTGCCAATGTGGCATTTAGTAGTTAAGCATTACTGCACGTTATAAATAAAACGGGAGCTTTTGCTCTCGTTTTGCTTTGTTATCTAGCTGTTAGCAATAACTGATTTTCAATTGCCTGCTTTAACGTTTCTGGCTTGGTGCGCGGCGCATAACGAGAAACAAGTTGGCCTTGCGAATTAATTAAAAATTTAGTGAAGTTCCACTTTATTACTCGTCCTTGCGAAATACCTCTGGTGTGAAGCTTTAAGTAATTAAACAAGGGGTGAGCTTCTGGGCCGTTTACCATTACTTTGGCAAATATTTCAAATGTAGTATTAAATTGCGCTTGATAAAAGCTGTTAATGGCTAAATTATCAAGCGGCTCCTTTTGGCCAAATTGATTGCACGGAAACGCTAAAATGGTAAATTCACTGTTTTTATACTGCTGATACAGCTTTTCTAAAGCGGTTAACTGCGCCGACAAATGACATTCACTGGCAATATTTACAATAAGTAGCGTTTTGCCTTTTAACTGCTTAAAAGAAAAAAGCGCCTTGTTACAGCATTCTGCATTAAATTGATAAATACTATCCATAGATCACCTACTTAAATTCCTATTAAATAAACTTTATAAAGACTTCATTCGCTTTTTTATCAACCGATTGACATAATCAGGCATGGTTTTTAAGTTATCAGTTTAATAGGTCATTTTTATGTCAATGAAAGTAGCATTTATAGGTTTAGGCGTAATGGGTTACCCAATGGCGGGGCATTTAGCAAAAGCAGGGCACAGTGTGTGCGTTTATAACCGTACTCAAGCTAAAGCTCAAAAATGGGCTAACGAATTTAGCGGCAGCTTTGCAGCTACTCCACGCGAAGCTGTAAACGATGCCGACATTGTATTTATGTGTGTGGGTAACGACGACGATTTACGCTCGGTAGTATATGGCGAAAATGGGGTGTTAGCCGGTATTAAAGCGGGCAGTATTTTGGTCGATCATACTACTACTTCAGCTACAGTGGCGCGCGAAGTGGCAGCAAAAGCGGCGTTATTAAAAGTCGACTTTATTGACGCGCCAGTATCGGGTGGCCAAGCTGGCGCCGAAAATGGCGTGCTTACAGTAATGGCTGGTGGCAGCGAAGCTGTATTTGCCAAAGTGCAGCCTGTTATGACGGCATTTAGTCGTTTTAGCCAATTGTTAGGTGGCGTAGGCTCAGGGCAATTATGTAAAATGGTTAATCAAATTTGTATTGCGGGTGCAGTACAGGGCTTAGCCGAAGGCTTACATTTTGCAAAGCAAGCAGGGCTTGATGGTGAAAAAGTAATAGAAACTATTTCTAAAGGCGCAGCCGGTTCGTGGCAAATGGAAAACCGTTACAAAACCATGTGGGCAGGGGAATACGACTTTGGTTTTGCAGTTGATTGGATGCGTAAAGACTTAGGCATAGCGCTTAATGAGGCTAAAAATAACGGCGCAACGCTAGCAATGACAGCCACAGTAGATGGGTACTACGCCGACGTGCAAGCATTAGGCGGTGGCCGCTACGATACATCAAGCTTACTTGCACGCATTGAAGCACAGCATAAAAAATAACGTTTACCTTGAGTATATCGTTGTAGACGCCAAGCTTGCGTGATGTGCAAAGCCCGTAAAGTGATTTATTCACCAAGAGGTTAAGAGGCGCTGCGCTTTTAGAGAAAGTGATAGATCTAAAAAGATCATTGTTGGTTTTATGTCTTCTCATTTACTTAAAACAAAAAACGCGACGCTTTAGTTATAAAGCGTCGCGTTTTTGTATGCGTTGCACCAATAAATTTAAAGCAAGCTACATGCTTTGTGCGTAGTTATATAAGGCTTTTAAAATGGTTAGGTTTTTTTCACTGTCGTCGTGCTCATGGGCTAAATTTTCAAGTGTGATCATAAAGTCTTGAGCGTTAATTGAGGGTTGATCTTCCCCGTGCATTAACTTGTTTTGACAATACTGACGCCATTGATCCAGCTCTTGCTGGTTAAGCGTTTGCGGCCAGTTACGAGCGCGGTATCTAAACAATAAAGTATTAAACTTTTTATCTTCAAAATCGAGTTTTAAATCGGCTAAGTCTTCGGGTTTTGCATCGCGAATAATCGCAAATTTAGCTTTGTCAGCATGGCTAGTAAACCCATCGTAAAGTAAATAGTCAACGTTAGTTGTTGCGCTGTAATCGCCTTGCTCGTTAAACACCTCAGTTACTTTATCGCGCAGCTCGCTATTGCCTTTTAACACCGCCAGGTTTTTTAAACATTGCTCGCGGTCAATGCCTAAACGCGCTGCATTTTCAGGTAATAACGTTTTAGCAGGTGCTAAAATAGGGCACTTGTTTAAATGCACTAGTTTTAACCCTACTGGTAACTCGTCTTCAGCTAAATCAATACGCTTGGTATATAAACGTTTACGTAATTGCTCAACACTTAAATCAATAAGTACTTGTGGGCTTTGAGTTAAATCAAAACAAATTACGGCATTTTTATTTACCGGATGAAAGCTCATAGGTGCAACCCAGCTAGTACAGCCTTGCGTTGCTGGAATGCGTGAGCTGGTATGCACAAGCGGGGTCATGTTAAATACATCAACCAACTCAGCTAAGGCTTTTTTACCACGTAAACTAAAAAAGAAGTTATACAGTTTTGGCTGCTTGTCTTTTATTAGTTTAGCCAATGCAATAGTAGCGGTTACATCGGACAGTGCATCGTGCGCCGCAGCGTGTTCAATACCGTTGGCAACGGTTAAATGCTCTAACTTAAAGCTTGGACTACCGTCTTCTTTTAACGGCCATTCAATGCCCTCTGGGCGCAGCGCATAACAAGCACGTACTAAATCAATAATGTCCCAACGGCTATTGTTGTTTTTATATTCGCGCTCGTACGGGTCGTAAAAGTTACGGTAAAAGCTATAGCGGCTTACTTCGTCATCAAACCGAATACTGTTATAACCGGCAACACAGGTATTTGGCATACTAAATTGTGCATGAATTTTTGCTATAAATTCAGCCTCAACCAAGCCTTTTTTCATCGCCACTTGTGGCGTAATACCGGTAATTAAACACGCCTCAGGATGCGGCAAGTAATCCGCCTGCGGTTTACAGTATTCAATAAGCGGCTCACCAATAATATTCAAATCAAGATCAGTACGAACACCCGCAAACTGGCTCGGCTTATCCTTTTGCGGACTAGCCCCCCAAGTCTCGTAGTCGTGCCAATAGATTGTTGCTTGATTTTGCTCTTGATATGCCATGCGTAAAACCTTGAGTAGTTAACTTTAAAGCGCAAAAAATAGCGCCAAGTTACTAAAATTATGAATTATTTAGATTATGGCATATGGGCGGGGGAGTTTATAGTTTTGGGTGAAAAATGATGTGCTTGCTTTTTAAGCATAAGTGAAGCAAAAAGTAAGTAGAGGGGCTACGACAACTAGATAAATTATATGAGAGTAAATTAATGAATCATCACTAGACTAAAGTCTATAGGTTAGTTTTATTCACCTATCGAGTTTATTTTAATCGATTGTCGATTTTGTGTTAATTCTCTAAAGTTCAGTTGTCGGCAACAAGCACGACTTAACTAATAGGACTATGACCATGAAATTAACACTTATCAAAACTATCGCTCTTAGCTCACTACTTACATGTTCAGCTGCTGCAATGGCTGAGCAAAGTGATTACAAATTAATGGTTATTGAAACCGCAACTGCACCACAGGAGTTGGAGCAATCGTTTAACAGCTGTGCGCTTAACGTTAAGTCAAAAAATTACGCTGAAGCTGAAGCCGTGTGTACACAAGCAATTGCACTATTAAATAATGCACAAGGCTCTAAATTTAAACTACGCCAGCTTACATCGTACGCGTTAAGTAACCGTGGTGTTGCACGTTTAAAAGCAAATAACGAGACTGCTGCAATCGCTGATTTATACGAGGCAGTGCAGCTTAATAAAAACGCACTTGTATCACATAACTTAACGCGCGCTAAACAAGAGCTATCTTTATAAGAAGCATTAAATAGCAAAGATTAAAAAGGGCGATGCCTTTATAAAGTATTCTTATTAATTGTGAATAACAAAAAAATGCCGCTCATTTTACTGAGCGGCATTTTTGTATCACTAATTTATGTGGTTGCTAGCTTAGCCTGCAACGGGTGTACTGCCTGTTGGAATGTCTTTCATGCTTTTAATTAGCATGTAAATACAGGTGGTGGCTAAGCAGCCGCCTAAATAAAGTAAAATACCATCGCTTGCATCAGAGAAGTTAGCTGCAAGCATTGGGCCTAGCACAGAGCCTAGGCTGTAGCTTAAAAGCATGATTTCGGTTGCTGATACAATTTTAGCCATAGGCAAAGAGTCGCAGGCGAGCGTAATGGCAATAGGATAAAGTGCAAAGCTTGCTGCCCCTAACACTAAATAGCTAACAACTAAGCCGCTAAAGCTGGTTGCTTGCAATATACCTAACACACTTGCTGCACCTAAAAAGCAAAACATTGCCATGAGTAAGTTTTTACCCATACGAGTAGATAAGTAACTTACAAGTGGCTGTACTAACATGCCGCCAAGAATAATAATTGCCATTAGCAAACCTGTGTATTGAGCTTGCTCGCTTTGTGCTGCGATATATACAGGCATTAATCCGTAAATTGGCCCCAGTAATAGCCCCGACGCTAAGCAACCTAATATTGCTGGACGGCTAAGGGTTTTAATTTCTTTTAATGGCAGTTTTTGTAGCTCTTGGCTATCTGGTTGGCCTGATGTAATTAATAGCGGTGCTAAAATTGCTAGCAATAATAAACCAACTACAAATAAGTAGGGCACAGCGCCTACCGTGCCTAGCGGTGCTATAGCAAGTTGGCCTACTGCGCTGCCGCCATAAAGCGAGGTCATGTAAAGGCCTAAACGTTTAGCACGAGCTTTAGGCGTGTTGGTCATTAATAACCACGATTCAACCACCACAAATACACCTGCAACGGCCATACCGGCAACAAAACGCGCCATTAACCAAACCCCAGCTTTAGGCATAACTAGCTGAGCAAGAACACTTAAAATTAATAAACTAAGAAATAAAATAAAAGCAAACCTGTGGCCTATTTTTACTACTATGCGTTCAATGCATGTAGCGCCAATAAGTAAGCCAAAATAAAATACACTCGCTAGCCATGGGGCAAGATCTACATCGAGTTTAAATGCCGATAGCGATAGCGGGATCAGGCTCATTAAAAAGCCAGAAGCTATAGCAAAAAAAGACAAACCGATAACAGGTGCTAACGGGTTATTTGACTTGCTAGTAGCAACGAATTCTATCATTAGAATTATCCGATTTTAAGGTCATAAATAAACGCTGTTTACCGACTATGTTTTAAGGCGATTATTTAATGTTGGTTGATTTTGCGGCGAATGTAGGACTCTTTTGAAAGGAAGTAAAGTGATTTTTTATTAATCAATGAAAATAAATTTTTAACTGCACAATTACGTAAAATAAGCGCACAATTGCGACGTGTTTGTGTTTTAAACGTATTAAAATTGTATGGTTTTTGTTATTTTATTTGCTTGGTTTAATGCGATAAGAGCAATAAATTTAAGCTATTGAGCAAACCATTAGTAAGTGTTTTTAAGTTATAAACAGTTGCGGCACAACAAATAAAAGTAACAGCCTTTAAAACGATTACTTTTATGTGTTGTAAACGAGCGGTTTTAATTTATGCAGCTGAGTTAAAACTAAACGTTTGATTACTGCATTAGCAGCGCTAATTGATGATACAAACCAATACCTATTAAAACATTAAACGGAAAGGTAATACCTAAAGAGCACAGCATAGCAAGGCCAATATTCGCTTCTGGAATAGCGGCTTTTATGGCTGCAGGCGCTGCAATGTATGAGGCACTGGCAACTAGGCTCCCTAAAACTACAATTGAACCCATTTCCAGGTGTAAAAGTGTACCGACTGCTACGCCAAGCGTGCCCAAAAATAAAGGAGTAATAATAGCAAATAAAGCTAACTTCCAATGATGCCAAGGCACAGGGCGCAAAGTTTGCGCTGCGGTTAAACCCATTTCAAGTAAAAATAATGCCAGTACAACCTTAAAGCCGTTAGTTAATAAGCTGGTAACTTGGCTACCTTGTTGCGTGCCATACATTATGCCAATAATTACACCGCCAACGAGTAAAATAACGCTTTTATTGGTTAGCGCTTCGTGCCAAACCGCTTTTAAAGACAGCTTTTTAGCTGGCGCACTTTCTTTATTAAATTTTCTATATATTAGCAGGCCAACAATAATGGCCGGCAGCTCTAGCATCACTAAATACAAAGTTACTTCAGCGCCTACAACCAAACTAGACGACTCTGCGTAGGCAAGCGCAACAGCAAATGTACCCGCACTAACAGAGCCATAATGCGCCGCAATACTGGCACTATTAGCATGAGAAAGTGTAATAACGTACTTTAAAATAGGGTACAGCATTAAAGGAATAAGCCCCCCAAGCAGCATAATGGCCCCCATTTCAGGGAGTAGCTGCCAATTTAAATTACCGTGTAAAACCATACCGCCTTTTAAACCAATAGTAAGCATTAGCAGTAAGCTTAGGGTTTCGTAAGTGGCTTTGGGTATAGCAAGATCAGAGTGTATAAGTCCGGCGATTAAACCTAATATAAAAAACATAAGTAACTATTCACCAAGACAAATTATTTTCTAAGGATCTTTTTTAGCT